>Ga0206979_1114_pt1 | contig 12627 bp, 8 predicted proteins | sample Alteio_BWMinCont_19_FD_153463 | JGI IMG/M metagenome (GOLD analysis project Ga0206979, IMG submission 153463) | Enriched cells from forest soil in Barre Woods Harvard Forest LTER site, Petersham, Massachusetts, United States -... | ecosystem: Environmental > Terrestrial > Soil > Temperate forest >... | reverse complement strand
ATCGTCGATGTCGCATCCGTGGGGTTGTTCTGCGGAAATGCCGTGCGTTCCCAAAGATAGAAGAAGCACAGGTTCCTTGCCCCGTTCGTATTGGCGGTCGTCACGCCCTGATCGTCGAGAACCTTGCGCAGGTCGACGACCGTGATCGGCCGGTTATTCGTGTAGATCGGCGTATGCGCGGGCGTTTCAAACCTTCCAAGACTTTCGCAGAATTTATAGGCGGCCACCCACGCCAGTTGGCTTTTGGTCGGATCGGGATCGTAGCCAGGGTTGGTCGGGGCGACGCCGTTCTGGCAGGTGAGCGTTCCCATGCCCGGGGGCAGCGTGCCCGAAAAATACGGATGCCCGTCCGGCAGGATGCAGGGCTGCGCGATCGGCATCTGCTCGGTATTGATAAGATAGTCCAGGCCTGACGAACCTGTATGGCGGTCAATATAGCTTTGGTCGCTCGGATAGCTTGTCGTGTCCTTGCATCCCACCGCCGTGGTCAAATCGCCATATTTACCGGGCGGAAGGAAACCGAGATTGCAAAGATCGTAGAATTCCTCTTTTGTGCGGCCGGCGCCGCCGCAATCGGCATTACGCCCCCGGCAATCGCCCATGAGAACCAGCTGCGTGTGGGCGCCGTTTATGTTGCGCGCGTTCTGGTTCATCTGCTCGCTGGCAAGAAGCCATCGCTGGATCCCGCAGCCCGACGTTTGGTTGGGCAGCGCCGCGGCGGCCTGGTAGCTCGCCAAGTGCGATTGATTGGAGACAACCTGGCCGTTACTCGCTACATAATCGGCATTTTTTGAAGTCATGTCGCTTGTCATAATGCCATGAGCGGTGACGGCTCCTGCGATATCGGAGGCGACAGTTCCCATCGTGACGTTGGTGAGATAGGTGAGAGTAGCAGCGATCGTGCCTAAAAAAGTATTGATCGTAGTAAGAAAACCGTTAGCCGCACTCATACCCGCGGCAAAATCTGCGGCCAGGGCGCCAACAGCCGGGGTCGTGGAGGTATCGGTAACGACACTGGTAACGCAGCAGCCGGCCGATGCAGGCATCGGGATAAAAGCCAATATCAGCGCTGCAAATACGGTCACGAGAAACAAATATTTTGCTTTCGGCCTGTTTGCGTTATGCGGCGCTGTGTTCATATCCATGTCCCGTTAATACTGAAATATGTTGCCGCCGCCTTCGTCCCCCTGCGGATCGCAAAAAATTAGAGATCCGCCTCTTATGCCTGTTAATGCAATTGCCGATTGATACCCATCACTCCCCATGCGGCCGGTAAGGTTTGCCGGGTTCCGGGAAGGGCCCCAAGCAGGTTCACGAGACTAATCCCGTTCTTGCAAAACCCCCCCGCATAACTGCCGGGCACAGTAAAATTGATATTGAAATGAGGAAGCGGCAAGCAGATAAGGCTTTTGAGGAAACTGATGGCGCTGCCAACGATACCTAGCGCCGCGCCGCAGATCGCGTTAAAGATGCTATTAACGATGCTTGTCAAAACCGTTATGAGAAGCTGCCACATGATCGCGCCGATCGCATTGAAAATGCCGCCGACCCCGCCGGCCGTCGTATAGAGGCCGATCAAATTCCAGATCGGCATGATGATCGAATTCCAACAAAAAGCCGTCTTCGAGCTTATCAATTCCCCGGCGTTATATATCTTGCTGCTGTTAGCCCCCATATCCTGCGCTCTCCGCGTCGTGGCGTTTTGCATCTGCGTCATGCAGTTCGCCGCGTCGAATGGCGGGGGCGCCGCGTTGGCGGCTTCCGGAATGGTGCAGAAAAAAAGAGCCACGAGAATCGCAGCTACAATGGGGAAACGTTTTTCGGTGATACGCATGGATCGCCCCCGGACTACTGGATAATGTTTATCATATTTCCATAAAGCTTAGCGAGAGGTTAATTTAAACTGTCGGCATTGCCTAGAGGGCATGAAGATTTTTTTTCGGCCGCGCATTTTTTTGTTGCGAAACCAGAAAGACCTGTCCCTGCTCTACTTTTCGGGCAAATCCGGCCGGAATGCCGGGAAGCTTCCGGGTAAAGATTCTACCGGTCCATGATAAAGGACGGCGGAAAACCCCAACCCCCCGTATATTAATAATACTTAATGGCAGGTTAACCGTAATTTTGAGCTGCAAATATGGCCGGTTTTTGCTGCAAAGCAAAAGCGAACCCCGTAAGCGCGAACATGGCCCACAGCGAATCGCTCCATAAATTATAGGAAATCATCGCAAGGCAATACGCGGCAACCCAGGCGCCCAGGGCAAAGGGTCCCAAAACCGAACCGAGCCGTCCGGCGCGCGACAAAGTCAAAAGCGCAAAAACGATTCCGAAGGCAAGTCCGGGCAGTCCAAGCTCGACCCAAAGCTGTATTGCCGCGTTATGCGGATGCGGCTCCGCCCCGAGCACATAGTGATAAAGCGCCCCATGCGGCTCGGTAAATGGCAAGCTACGGCTCGCGTTAAGGCCCCAGCCGAAAAACGGCCGTTCGAGGATCCGGTACGACAAGTAATCCCAGATCTCCACGCGGTTTTGCCATGACGGAGGGAGCCGGCCGACCCAGTCATGATGCGCAAGAAACAATTTCTGCGCGGCGAACGGCCAAAGGGCGGCCGCAAACGGAAGGGCCATAAGGGCGCGGCGCGTGAGCACCGGCAGCATGAATGCCGCACCCGACGTTAGCAGCGCAAGAACGAGCGCCAGCTTGGCCGCGCGCGAAGCCGTGTAACTTGCGGGCAGAAAAAGAAGCGCAATCAAAAACACGACGGACCATCGCCGCTTCGAATTCCAGATGAGGGCCATAACGGGAAAAGCGAGCACGACGAGATAGGAAAAGCCGCGGTCATATTGATAGAGGCCCGCGCCCGGCCCGCGTATAAGTTTTAAAATCGGCCCTTGCAGGACAAGCTCGAGACCGAGCGCAAGAACGCCGAGGGCGGCGGCAATCGGCAAAACGGGCATAAGCTGCGCGGATGCGGCGCGTTTTTGTAGATCGATGCCGGTTAAAAGGCTCAAAGGCAAAAAAATCGTGACCAGCTGGCCCCACATGGTCCAGGAAGCTTCGGGCTGCGAGGAACGCAAGTTGAGCGCCGCCGTGACCGTCAGCAGAGACAAAGCGAGGGAGAGGAAATTTCTATCGGGCATTGGCGGGCGATCGTCGACGCGCCACGTGGCGGCAAACATAACGAGCGCGCCGCCGATGCCGAGACTCGCCCAGATGCCGCCCGTAAACGCGCCCACCGTCGCTGCAGCAATAAAGACCGCAAGGCAAAAGCTAGGCAAGTGCCGTGCGAGAAATATTCGGTCGGCGGTCATAATGAGGCGTTCACCCTTTCTTCACCCACTCGTCCCAGGCACGGCGCTTGTCGACACTGTCGCGAAACCGGGTGAGGCCGCGCTGGAACCGCCAGTATATAAGATCGGCATCCGGATAACGTGCCCGAACGGCCGGCCGTTCCTGGCCGCGCGTTTCTTCGATAAAGGACCGGCCGCGGTCGGCATGCGTCACCACCGGCCGTTCGAGCCCCCGGATATCGAGCCCGTTCGCCCAGTAGCGGTGAATTTCCTTATCGACGGCATGGGCGAAACGGGACGCATAGGCAAGAAATTTCTGCGCTCCGGCGGCCGAGACGACATAACCGATCGCCCCCATATGCGCCGGCCCCACGCGGCCCATATTCATGTCGGGCAACAACTGAAGGCCGCGCAAAAACGTTTCGCCTTGCTTGAACTTTCGGTGCAGAAAAATGAAATCGAAATTTGGCTTTTGCACATCGAGGGCGGCCAGCACGCGCGGAAAATCGGGCGACAGATCGGCATCGTCTTCGAGAATGGCGGTCATCGGAATGCCGGAGGCGGCGGCGTCCGAAAGCGCGCGCCGGTGGCTTAGCCAGCAGCCGATTTCATTGTCGGACAGCGGATAAGGGGTGATGCGGCGCCGTCGATCGTGATCGACGAGCGCGCGATCGGCGGCGGCTAAATTACGCCCATCGATTGCCTCGACGCGTTCGAAGGCGAGACCGAAGGCGGACAGCTGTCGCTCCATATGGCGCCGCCGTTCGTCCGCACGGGCAAGATTGATAACAAGGATCCGCATAACGCTATCGACGTTCGACGTCCGGGAAAACGGAATTGTACCCGGATTGCCGCGTAAGCCAATCCTTCGTTACGGATATCGGGTTTTTGAGAAAAGCAGCTAGTGGCGGGTGCCGGAACCGCCGAGGCCTTCGTTGAGTTTTTTGGCGGACTGTTCGAGAAGCGCAGCGATATGCGCCGGCAAATGCACATCCATGACGGTTTCTTCGTTGTCGGCAAGCAGCGGATGGGTAATGACGGACAGGTCCGAATCCGAAGCGCCGAAGCCCGAGGCCGCTTGCGCCCGCGCCGAAGCGGCAGCCGCAGCCGCCGCAGCAATGCTTGAAGGCCCGCGTTCGACGTCCTCGATCGCGTACTGATCGCCTTCGTAAAGCGGCGGCATGCCGGCTCGGCGGTCGGCCGTTTCCGGAATATCGGGGATCGCGACCGGTGGTCCTTTGGGCGTGCCGTTGGCAGCCATCTTGCCGTTAACGCCGGCACGGGTGGTTTCCGCTTTCAGTTTCGGCGGCGGTAAGGTGGAGACGATGGAGATCGCCATCGTGCCGGCTTCGAGCAAATTGCGATCGGCCGCCTTGGCGGCCGCCATGCCTTTGAGCATCGCCTCGATTTCCGGCGTCGCGGCCACCTCTGGCGCAGCGCCGACTGCCGTCCATTCGTGGTCCTTGAGATGGGCCGCCATTTCCTGCATCGCGCGCTCGCGCGCAGCGGTGAGCGACGTCGTACCCGGAACCGGCAGGAAGCGGTGCACGCGAAGCGCCTTCACTTTTTCCGGCGCCACGAAGAACATGCGCGCGCGGAACGCCCAATCGGCGAAGAACAAATGCGCTTCGCCTTCGCGCTGATCTCGCAAATGGTCGTAATCGACACGTTGGCGCACCTGGGCGGTCGCGGTGCCGCGTTCGTCGTACATCGGCATCGACATGAAGATGCTGGAAATGGTGTTGGTGGGCGCCGTCATGCCCTTGGTTTCCAGCACCCAGGAGGTGCCGCCGTGCTTGGTAAGAAAGTCTTTGGTGTCGGTCGGGTCTTCGATGCGGCCGAAGATTTTGAGGTTGCAGTTGGCGGTGATGGACTTCGCTTCCTGCTTGATGCGTTTTTCCATCGACGGCAAATCCTGCGAAGCGAAGATGAGCGAAAAGCCGAGGGAACGCGCCTGCGCCGCCATCACCGCCATGCCCGCCGCCGTGTAATAACCGACCTCGTCGAACACCGTCATGAAGGAGGAGGAGGAGCGCGTCTGTTTGCTGCCGATCGCCATTTCCCATGATCCTTCAACCGTGTTGCCGAGGGTAGCCCCCATCATACCTTTGAGGCTGGCGGCAACGATCTTGCCGAGGTTGGCCGCTTCATCGCCCGATTTCTCGAGCGCCGGAATGAGCACCACAAGGATGCGCCGGTTGATCACGACGTCGAGCACGTCGACGTCGGCAAGCTGCGCCTTGAAGATATAGCCGTATTCGTCGGCCATCATCTGCAGCGAGCGGGTGAATTGCATCGAGAGGTAACCGTGTTGCTGGCGCGCAACTTGCAGATCGTACATCGGCTGATCGGGCGACGGCGGCCGTTCATTGCCTTCGTCGTCGAAAGCGGCATCGACGAAGCCCGGCAACGTATGCAGATAGCCATTGAGGGCATGCGTAACGCGTTCCGGCAGGGTGGAATCTCGCGAGAGACGGATGATTGGCTGCAATTCTATATGATCGCGCACGATGCCGATATCGAGCAATAGACCCTGATGGTCGCGCTTGTAGGTGAGCGCAGGCAGCAGCGCGAACATCAAGGCGACCGCGCGTTCTTTCCACATCGCGTTGTCGCCACCGGCATCCGGCATAAAGTTGGTGATCATATTGGCAAGGTAGGACGATGAGCCGTTGGAAAACGGATTCATACTGTTCGAAACCGAGCCGCCGTCGGTATTGCCGGTCATGTAATTGAGGACGAGCAAATCGTCTTCGCGGCCGAACCGCCGTGCAAGAGCATAGATGGATGCCCACAAATCGGTGTCGGCCTTGCCGTCGATATAGACGAAGCCGGATCCCCAGGTGAGCGTATTGGTGACAAGCGCCTTGAGCCCTTCGGTTTTGCCGGAACCGGTGGTGCCGAGATAAAGGATATGCGTGCGCGCATCGTCGTTGGTAAGCCACAGTTCCTGGTTGAATTCCGGCGCGTCGGGATCCGACACATTGCCGATGAACATAATGCCTTCCGACTTGCCGGCCCCGGACCGTCCTTTTGCCGGGTTGTTGGGGTCGGGCAAGTTTGCGTATTTCGGCAGTTTGAAGGCAAGACAGAAAGGCCGCCTGAAGGCCCAGCGGAAATAGAGGATCGCCAGCACCGCGAGAACGTCGGCATTCGGAGAAAAGTAAGGGAGGTCCATGAGAAAGACGGCTGTGAAAACACAGGCCGTCAGCATGATTGCGGAGGGTTTCTCAAGCTCGCTGACAATGCGCACCGATACCGGGCGCGTATCGCGCAAAAGTGCGCGTTGAGGTGTCGAATGTTTTTTGAGAATTATCGGCATTAAACGGTTATCCTGGTTCTCGTGAATCGGCCCTAGTTTAACTCAATTCGGTTAAAAAGTCTCTTCCGCCGAGTTTATCCCAGTCTTTCGACGCAGTCCTTAAAAACCCGCCATTTCCAAGAGGTTATTGCGAGGGCGGCTGCAACACTTGATCGGCCGGCATCGGCACGCCGTTTTCGATCTGAGCCGGCTGATTCGGCGCGCTCGTATTCACGGGCGCCTTACGCAATACGGTATGGCCGGCCAGATTGTTGAGAAAACTGTAGACCACTATAATCGCGAACAAACCGACGGCCCCGGTAAGCACGGTGCGCAACCGGCTCCATTTTTTCTTCATAAGAACTTTTTGTATCGCAAGGAGAGCTTCTTCGGCCTCTTCCCGGCTGGCGAAGCGCGCAACCGAATAAAACTCGCCTTTGGATGACGTGACCCCGAGCTCGAAATCGTCTTCTTCCCCCTGGAGAGCCAGCGTAAAACTGTGATTGCGCTCGAGATCGAACTTCCAGACGATACTTGGATTGCTGTTGCGAAAGGCGGCGACGACCGTCGAGCCGACCAGTTTCGCCTGTACCGGTTTTTGAAGGTTCAGAAACAACATCAAAAGATTCTCCTTATGTTTCGGCCGGTTCCTCGCGAGATGGAATCGCTATCGGATGCTTTTCATTATCCGCCAAAAATTGATTGAGCGCCATGATCGCGGTATCGACGCGCGGAATCGGCAACGGCTTTTTCGCGCTTTCTTCGGCCATGAAATGGGCAATCGCACCCGAGCCTTCGGCGTGGAAGGAGCGACGGCCAAGATTGTTGAGCGGATACCAGAGAGGGCGATCGACTGCACGCAGCCACAAAAACTGGGCCGACGCCAGCACGCCGCCCATCATACGTGCCCACTTAAGGGTTCCCAACATGGCTGTGGTCCGATAGCCGAACTGGGCCGCAATTTTGGACGCTTCGCCGCCGATGGCGGGATTATTCACGATCTTCTTCACTTCGGCAGCGATTTCCGGTGTCATTCTAAATCCCCCGCCCAGCGTCCAGCAGGTCGCGAGCCGGCCGAGGAAATCATCGCTCTCTTCACGCTTTTGCACGCCTTTGAGGGAAAAGGCGGCCCAGAGGGCATGCATATAGGGTTGCTGATTTTCGATCCCGGTCCAGCGCGGGCCTAATTGCTGGATGAAGGCGCGGCGCGTGGCTTCGCGGTCCGGAATGCCGTTGATCACCGCGACGCGGTGCCAGGCAATCCATTCTTCCGGCGACAGCGCCTCGGCGAAAGGGGGCAGCTTGTCCGGCAGGATCGAACCCGGAATGCGCGCGCTGAGAGAAGCCGGTTTGAAATTGACGATGGGCGTGATGACCGGCCACATCTTGGCCTGAACCTTGATGAAACTTTCCAACGTATGGCGCGTTTTGAATTTGCTGCGCGGCGAAACGAAAATTGCGTAAAGGCCGGCGCCGCCGAAAAAGACCATTAGAGGTATGTGCAGATACCAGGCGACCCGGTGCCCGAGCGCACCCATGCTGAAACCGGTCAACCGATAAAAATCCATAGGATCGATGCCCGGAATGCCGAGATTCGCATAGCCGAAACAGCGGCCGGCTTTGTCCATATTGTCGCCCGTCAGCGCCACATTGCCGACCGGCGCCTGTTTGAGCCATTCGTAGCAGGCGTTCTGCTGATCGGAGAAAAGACTAATGACCCAAAGTTCGCTAAGGCGCAGATACCGTAATCCCTCCAGCATTTGAACCCGTAAAGCCCACCAGATGAGCCAGCCCGCAAAACCCAGCACGCCTATGAACAGGAAAAGCGTCCATAGCGGTTCGGCTTCGGTTCTCGGTGCGTTCGACGTCATGGGTAAGCCTATATCGCGTCTTGCTTGGGTATTATGGAATGTCCTGCAAAATTATCCAACCATCATTCGCGGCGCAAATTTACCATAATTCGGCGCCTAAATCTTTGCCGGGGTTTGTCCCTGGCCATAGCGTACCTGCGCGATTAATTCGCGGGCGAGCTCGTCGATGACAACCGATGTCGCACCCGATTCGATTTCACCCTTTTCGGTGCGCATAACGACGCGGCGGCGAATTTCCTGGCGTGCCGATCCCCCCGGAAAGAACTGCGCAAGCGTATGGCGCGCGCGCGTGGCGCCGAGCGCCACATAAACCCTCTTGCGCAATTCGACGTCTTCGGCCGAGGTCGAGAGCGCCCACAACTCGATGGGACCGAGCGTATTGATGAGGTGCTGTTCGTAGCGCCCTTCATTGGTGCTGAGCAGAAGAAGCACCGGCGCGCCCGAAGGCCGCGGACCGGTGAGGCGGTAACGCATCACCCAGCGCGCCGTATCCGACAGACCGAAGCGTTCGGCCGTCTCATTGATCGCACGATCCGAAACGGCCGTGCCGCAAATCCATACGCCGGTCGCGAGATCGACCATGTCGGTGCTGAAATCGTCGAGCAATTGGGACGCAAGCACGATCTGAACGCCCCATTTACGTCCTTCGCGAACGTCGCGCACCACCTGCGAGCGCACGGCGGTGGTTTTGCTGGTGCGATGAAATTCGTCGAAACAGATGCGTTTAGGCGTTTCGACGATATCGCGCAGACGCGCTTCGTGGAACGGACGATAACGTTCCGGCATGGTGCGCAAGGCGTCCTGCCCCATCCACCAGGAGCGAATCAGCGCATGGCGTGCGAGCATGTACATAATCGCCGTCTGGCGATCGGCAAGTTCGTCGCCTTGGGGCGCCACATCCATCAAATCGATGGCGGCGACGCGCGCGGCGCCGATATCGAAATGCGTTACCGAAGCGAGAATGGGAAATTCGCGCACGGACGACGCGATCATGCGCTCGAAAGCGTGGATAACGGTTTCCGCCGAACCGCCGATCTGTGTGCCCTCCAGCAGCGCACGGATTTGCGGGCGCCGGGCGGCCGTCACCGCATCGACTAGGGTCGGCACCGCATGGCGCTGGCCCAGCATCGCTTCGTGCATCGCGCCCTTGTCGAAGAGAGAGTCGACGACATCCCACCAATAAGGATCCTGCGGCAAATGAATATCGTATTTTTCGAGCGCCTCGTCGACATCGGGTTCAACGCGCACGAGATACGGGCGCGCTTCCGTATTGGCCCCGCTGTCGTCGCGCCAGCGGTACATTTCGTCGACGCAAAGACCGACGAGCTGCATCATGCCGTCATAGGGCGGCTGGCCGGGGGCCGTGCAGAGAAGCGTGAGCAACTCCGTGAGATAGGCGCGTTCTTCGGTGAGCGGGTAGCGGCAGCCGAGCTGCGTATCGAACGGGTTGATCGCGTATTCGGGCGTCATGCGCAACTTGATATGCACGGCTTCATACCGCCGTTCGAGCGGCAGCGCGTCGCGAACGAGCGAAATGAGCCCCGAAGATGACGGGCCGATATCGAGAATGGCGACAAACGGCAGGCGCGAAACGCCGGCCGATAATATCGTTCCCAGATTGAGCGCGTTCATGAGCACCGATTTGCCGGCACCCGGTTGCGCGAAGATAAGATCGAACCAAGTTGTAGTAAGCGATGTGCCTGTCTGATATGGCCAGGGCCGCCCGTCGGCCGAACGAAAGAGAACCGAGCCTTCGCTGAAAGGCGAGGAGGCGCGTTGCCAGGGCAGCAGTTTGACGACCTCGCGAAACGGCGCGATGGCGGTCGGTGCGGTGGAGGCGCAAGCAATCCCAACCGCCGAAGACATGACCGTCTCGAGAGGATCGCCGCTCACGAAACTGGCCTGGCAATAGCCCCAGGCTTCGAGCGCCTGCACAATCGTGCTGAGGCGCGTTTCGATGAGAGGGCGGTCGTTGGCGGGTGCGAAGGTCGCGATGGAGACGCGCAATTTCACGACCGGCTCGCTTTGCGCAAGCTGCTGGAGGGCTTTAAGCGATTCACGGATTTGCCGGTTTACCTCGTTGGTGAAGGCAAGCACTGCAGCCGCAAACATCTGGAAGTTCGAGCCTTGAGCGCCCGCGCTCTCGATGAGGAACGAAAGACGGAACGGCACGTCGTTATCGATCAGGCGCGCAAGCAATTGCGGAAACGGCGAGGGCTCGGCGGGCGCCAGTGTCATGTCGGCCGCCCCCCACAATAGGTTGCCGATCCGCACGATCGAACTTGAAATAATGGTCGCATTGCCGGTACAAATCTGTCGGCGCAGGGGCGGCCAAAGTATGTCGGATGCATCTTTTCCGAGCGGCGCGCGGGGCATGAGAGGGTCGCCCGGCAGGTTCGCGCGCCAGTCATCGTGACCGAGCTGAGGATAGATGCTCGTACGCACGGCGTTTAAAGCTTCGTGCGTATCGATGAGTTGCGCCTTCATGGCGATTTCCTCGAGCGCGCCGAGAATCGAGGAAATATAGCTTTTGTGGCGCGTGCGCAGGGCTTCGAACGCCAGCATGGGAAATTGAGCCTGTGCCGCCTTGACCCATTTTTTGGCGCGGCGGTCGCCGATCGATTTTTTGAATTCGCTTTTGCTCAGCGCCGAGGGCCGGGTCCAGAGAATGATGTACATGTCTTCGTGCGCCATATAGCGCGCAAGATGGCGGCGGCGTTCATTCAAAAGATCTTCGAGATCGAGATCGAGCGCCCGGGCGGCGGCCCGGTTACCTTTCATGAGGCGGTCGATATCGTGCCCCACCGTGCTTGGATCGCGGGCGAAGCAGATCTGCATGGCGTAGCCGGGACGGTCGAAACGCGCGCCCAGCTTGAGGGTCGCCTGTTCAATGATCCATTGGTATTCGGCATCGCCGATAATCTGCCTGGCCCCAAAAAGTTTGACGAAACTTACCAGAGAGCCGTCGCCCGTAACCAGCGTCGTGTCGTCATCCGCCGTTTCAAGCTGGATAAACGCCTCCATCGGCTGGCGCACCGCCAACAGAATCGAAGCGAAGATTTCGTTGATGTATTGGATCATGCAATCGGAATCAGAAGGTTACGGCACGGGGTCTTCTTACGTAATAGCATGTAAGAAAATGATTTCTAATCCCCTAATCCTTAACCCAAGCTTTAACCTTGGAATTCTCTAAAATCAGGCATTGCCGGCGGCCGGCGCGGGCGTTGCGGCCTTAAACAGATCTGCCCATTGCTCGGCCGGGAGCCGGGCATAAGGCCCTTCCGGAGAACACCAGAATTTGACCATCTGCTGAAATTGGTTCATCTCGCCTCTGGGCGTACGCACGAGATGCTTTTCAAGCGGGAGAAGCCTTATTCCATCGAGTTTCTCACCGATGGTTCCGTACTCTTCCTTGCTCAGAGATTCGTAAATGACCGTTGCCAGAAGCAGGGGGTCGTCGCTTCCAATGCGCTTTTTTGCGTCCGAGCGGCGCGCCATAAGTGCATCCAGGGCCCGAGTCGCCGAGGCCGAAAGAGTGTTTTTGCTCGCGCGCGCGACGTAAATGGCGCGGGCAATATGGTTAAGCTCGGGCTGGGTAACCTCGGGAAACCAGATGAGAACGGCAGCGCCGGCAAGACCGGTACGGTCCAGCATGAATGATTGTTCGCAAAAACCGCATGCGGTCGCGAACGGCGGATCTCCGGCTTCTTCCCAAGGAATGATTCGCTGATAATGTTCGGAACGAAATCCGCAGAAACGGCACGTAAAATCATCGCGATGGAGCGTCTTTTCCGCCTTCTTTTTATCGAGTTTTGCGGCCGGCTTAGAAACAAGACCCTCGGTGTCAGGCAAATGACTGACACCGAGGGAAATAGGAAACAGCAACAATATCTTAAACCGGTTCTTGTTTAGGGAGATGAATAAGCGCTGTATGTCGCCGCACCGTTACCAGCCGACAACGTATTGTAAGCAAATTGGGCGAAGAACGGAATCGTAAGGAGCGCAGCGCCCACGGCGAGACGAGCAACACCTTGACGAACCGGAGTCTGTGTCGGGTTTTCAGCATGTTCCTTAAGCTTGAGAATACCTGCACCCATCATCACGGCGCCGCCAACCCAGAAAATGGCCGATACGAACTGCGGAACCGTCGAAACTTCGCTTGTCAAC
>Ga0206979_1113_pt1 | contig 12781 bp, 14 predicted proteins | sample Alteio_BWMinCont_19_FD_153463 | JGI IMG/M metagenome (GOLD analysis project Ga0206979, IMG submission 153463) | Enriched cells from forest soil in Barre Woods Harvard Forest LTER site, Petersham, Massachusetts, United States -... | ecosystem: Environmental > Terrestrial > Soil > Temperate forest >... | reverse complement strand
ACCAGTTAATAATATTTCATCAAACACAAGTTTTGAGATTTATCCAAACCCTGCCATGGATAATATTTATATCCAAAAAGGTTCAGGCAACTCAAAAGAAATGACTGCGCAGATTATTAACGCAAACGGTCAAATACTGGGCACTTATCTTATTACCGAAAAAACCTCACCGATTGATATTTCTGGCTTGTCAAAAGGTCTGTATTTTGTTAAGCTATACGATAATAATACAAGCGCTACTGCAAAATTCGTAAAATTCTAATAAAGGTTTTTTTCATTGATTGTAAAGCCGGCTCCGTGAAAACGGGCCGGCTTTTTCGTGTCTGAACATTGATTTACTTGATTCTAAGATTAAAGGATTGGCGAGCCTTGTTAGTCATGCGCAAGCCCAATTATCACATCATCATATTATCACATCATCACATTGCTTCCCCTATCTTTGCAGCGCAAATGAATTTCCGCCTTATATACGAACTCTTTAAAAAGGAGATCATCCTGGAACTAAGACAAAAATATGCCTTGAACGGGATACTTCTGTATGTTTTCTCTACGCTTTATATCATATTTATCGGTTTCCAGAAAATAACCCCTGAAGCCTGGATCACTTTGTATTGGATCGTGATTTTGTTTGCTTCGGTAAATGCAGGCGCCAAAAGTTTTATCCAGGAAGGCAAGGGTCGACTCCTATATTATTATGGAATCAGTAGCCCGCAGAATATTATTCTATCCAAATTGCTTTACAATTGTATTCTCATTGCTGTCATATCGCTTATTTCCTATATCGGTTTCCAGGTATTTTTCGGTAATGTGGTGGACAAACCATGGAATTTTGCGCTGATCATGCTCTTGGGTAGTACCGGACTGGCCGGAGTCTTTACCATGGTATCAGCCATAGCTTCCAAAGCGAGAGGAAGCGCTACTTTAATGACTATTTTGAGCTTTCCTGTCATTATTCCGCAACTATTATTGCTGATTAAATTATCGCGTAGAGCGGCCAGTATGGCCATCAGCAATATCAATTTTGATATCGGCTATAAAGAGCTCATAGGTTTGTCATGTATAAATCTGATTGTTGTCATAGTTTCGTTTATGCTCTTTCCGTACCTTTGGCGTGATTAATTAAGACCCCTTTGAATAAGTTTTTTAGAATAGTAGTACCTACGGCTGCCATCATTTTTCTTTTGTATGCCATCATTGGTGGTTTTCTCATGCCGGTGCCTGCAAGGTTTATCCTGTATGAAACCATACGAAACCTGTATTTCCATGTACCTATGTGGTTTACCATGATATTACTGTTTAGCATTTCGGTGGTCAACAGCATCAAATACCTCAGCAAACAGGAAGAAATATATGATGTACGGTCCAGCGAATATATCAATGCGGGTCTTTTGTTCGCGGTTTGCGGATTGCTCACCGGTATGCTTTGGGCGCGCTATACATGGGGTGCGTGGTGGGTTTTTACAGATCCTAAACTGAACGGCGCAGCAATCTTATGTCTTGAATATTTCGCTTATGTTATTCTCAGAGGATCTATTACCGATGAAAAAACAAGGGCCAAAGTTTCTTCAGTGTACAATATTTTTGCTGCCGCTTCTATTATTCCATTAATCGGCATTATACCACGTCTTACCGACTCATTACATCCCGGTAATGGTGGCAACCCGGCATTTAGTTCATACGATCTTGACAGCCACATGAGAATGGTCTTTTATCCCGCAGTAATTGGATGGATGTCATTGGGACTATGGATCGCACATATCAGAATCAGAATCAGAAACCTCGAAAATGAAATACTTGAAAACAATTAAATATCTACCGGCCTTTTTGTTGGCGATGGTTTGGAGCCTTGCAGCATCCGCTCAGGCTGAACCTACAGTGGGGCAACCCGAAATGGCTGATGCACTTCGCTCAAACGGTAAAATCTATGTAGTAGTTACCGCATTGGTTATAATTTTTATAGGAATTGTTATTTATCTTTTTGCGTTAAATGCTAAACTGACCAAGCTTGAAAAACTAGTTAGAGATTCAAAAAAATAATTCCTTTATCCTTCTCCTTTAGGAGTTCCTTGCGAGAGCAAGGAATGGATTCTGGGTGAAACACAAAAAAATGAAGAAAACGTATATTATCGGTCTCGTTCTGATCGCTATTTGTATCGGAACACTTATCACGGTACTTGGTGGTTCATCCACCTATGCCGCCTTTAGTGAAGCCGTGAGTAATCCCGGACACCAATACCATGTCATTGGGGTTTGGGACAGGTCTTCAGGCTTTGTTTATGACCCAAAAAAAGACCCTAACTATTTCCTGTTCAAAATGAAAGATACTACAGGACAGGAATATCCGGTGGTTCTACACGATAGCAAACCCCAGGAATTCGAACATTCCGAAAAAATAGTGGTCATCGGCAAAATGGATGGCAATACCTTTATGGCTTCCCAGATCCTGATGAAATGTCCGAGCAAATACAACAATGCCAAGCCGGTGGCTGATGCTGGGAAAGAATGATCAATGATCTATAAGCCAATGATTAATAATCAACATGATCGCAAAACCTTATTAAGTTTGCGATTTTGTTTTTTGATTATTTTTATTTCTTTTATACCTTTCCAGGCATTTTCGCAGGCACCACAAGGTTTTAATTACCAGGCTATTGCAAGAGATTCAAAAGGCGTAGCATTAGCAAACCAGGCAGTGAGTCTTAGAATCAGCATCCTTGATAGTGTTGTCTCAGGTTCTTCCATTTATTCTGAAGCGCAATCAGCCACAACCAATCAATTCGGTTTGTTTACATTGGAAATAGGTGCAGGCCAGGTATTATCCGGCTCATTTGCCAATATAAACTGGAATACTGGCAACAAATTCCTGAAATTAGAAATGGACCCTGCAGGCGGTAGCAACTATATTTTAATGGGTACCACCCAGCTACTCAGTGTGCCTTATGCGCTATACGCTCAAAAAAGTGGGAATGCATTAAAAAGCGGAAATGGGATTAATATTTCAAACGATACGATACTAAATACAGCTCCTGATCAACCGATATTGCTAAAAGGTACTGGTGGAACGACTATCAGTGGCAATTATCCCAATTTTACGTTGCATTCAGACAGCACAATAGTCTATAAAGCCGGTAGCGGAATCAGTATCTCGAACGACAGTATTAAAAACACTTCGCCAAATCAATCTGTAAGCTTATCCGGCAGCGGCGCGACAACCATTCATGGCAGCTATCCAAATTTTACCATTCATTCTGATAGCGCTACATTGTATAAAGCCGGAACTGGGATAACAATTTCGCACGACAGCATCAAAAATAATATTGGCGATATGCTTGGCTATGTATTTGTAAACCAATATTGTAATTCAGGCGATGGCACCATTTTAAATCCCTGGAAATCAAGTGATAGTTCAGCCGGAATTAAAGAGGCTTTAAAAAACCTATCGCCCACGAAAAGAGTTTTATATTTTACGCCAGGCTATTATGCCACGACGGGAGCAGTAACAATAGATTTTAGCAAATTGCTACCCAACCTTTCAAATACCTACTGGAACCAGGCATTTACCGGGGCAGGGATTAGTTTTATAGGCAATGGTGCAGTCATTTATATTAATGGTGGAGCGACCTTAACCGGGGGAAAGCCAGGCGTTTATTTTGCATGGAAGGGGGCAAATCTCTTTTATTGGAAATTTACCGGATTGCAATTTTTCGGGGTTGTTGATACATCGGTCATTCAATGGGGAGATGTTAATGCTCCTGGTCCTTATCTGAATGCATTTGATTTTGATATTGTTGCCAATAATGGCTATGTAAATTCAAACTATAGCAGTGCCGTTTCTCCTGCATGTGCCATTAAAATATTTGAACCCCTTGAATCCCGCATGCACCTGGTGGGGGTAAGTGCCACGGGATCAGGCGTTGAATTGGTGAATGCCACATTTTGTACCATAAACGGGGCTTTCAGTAATACGATCATTCCCAATACCAATACCATTTATCCCAATTCCTATGGTTTGAATCTAATTAACTGCCAGTCAAATACCATATCACACGTAGATTTTGAGGTAGCCTATAATGGTGTCAAATTTGATCAATGGAGTATTCAAAATACTTTTAGTGCCGTATTTGTATCACAATGCGATTCGAATGGTGCTACATTCGATAATAGTACACAGGTCACCAGCGGGAAAAATCTTATTTTATCTATTCGGAGCGGACCAACTGTGGAATTACCGAGTAGTACTACTGTTCAAAAATTATATTCGCCAAAAGGCGACCCGAAAAAGATTGATATCCTGAATTATTTTTCATTTTGATCATGATATCAGACTTCGAATAATGCAAGAAATCCTGGTTTTTCAATTATAAAAGGACTTTAGCGTCCCCTCAAATTGTTTCCCCTCTTTACCCTACCTTTGTACCTTTAAAAAGGGCCGTTCTGACAACGGCATACATTATACCATGAAGACAATCGAATATATTAACGAAAACCTTGCTCCAGGTAATCTCGGGTACTTTTTCGTGGTCTTGTCTTTTGGGGCAGCGATGTTTAGCCTTATTGCCTATTTCTTTCATAATAGAGATAAAAGAACGCTTACATGGCGCAACTTAGGGCGAACTTCTTTCTTTATTCATGGTATATCAGTCCTCGGTATTTTTACCGTCCTTTTCTACCTGATCAAAACCCATCAATACCAATATAATTATGTCTGGGAGCACTCATCTGACGAACTGCAGCCCAAATATATTATCGCCTGTTTCTGGGGTGGATCCGAAGGTAGTTTTCTGTTATGGGCCTTTTGGCAAATGGTTTTGGGTTGCGTATTGATATTTACTGCCAAGAAATGGGAAGCGCCGGTTATGATCATTATTGCCTTATCCCAGACATTCCTGGCATCCATGCTTTTAGGGTTGCATTTCCATATTTTCAACCAGGCATGGCAGATAGGGGTAAGTCCATTTGAATTGCTTCGCCAGGCTTTTGCCAAACAAAGCCTGCCGTTGTTCAATGACACAGAAATGCATAACGCTCTTGGCGGTCTTATAAAATCAGTGACCAAAGTAAACGGGCGAACCATCGTTGATTATAGCGCAGCTCTGAAACAGGTAGGTGGACAAGGCCTGAATGCACTACTTCAAAACTACTGGATGGTCATCCACCCACCAGTACTTTTCTTAGGATTTGCATCTACTATCGTGCCTTTTGCTTTTGCCATGGGTGGGTTATGGAATAAAGATTATACGGGTTGGGTTCGTCCTGCTCTGCCCTGGGCCGTTTTCTGCGGAATGTTTCTGGGAACCGGAATTCTTATGGGAGGTGCCTGGGCCTATGAATCATTGAGTTTTGGCGGTTTCTGGGCATGGGACCCTGTTGAAAACGGTATTCTTGTTCCCTGGCTGCTACTTGTGGCTGGGCTTCATGCCATGCAGATATACAGAGCCCGAAAGACAGCATTGTTAGGAGCCATTGTATTTGTGACTCTGACTTATGTTCTGATACTTTATGCCAATTTCCTTACCCGAAGCGGCGTTCTGGGCGATTCATCAGTACACTCCTTTGCCGACCTGGGACTTGCCGGACAGCTGCTCATATTTATGTTCGCTTTTATTTTCATTGCTGTCATTACTTTAATCGTTCGCTGGCGGCATATCCCTTCATCCCCAAAAGAAGAAAATGTTTCTTCAAGGGAATTCTGGATGTTCATAGGGGCCCTCGTTTTGTCATTATCAGCATTGCATATCGTTTCCATTACTTCTATTCCCGTCATTAATAAAGTGGATGGATTGGTTAATGACCTGCTTCATACGCATTTAAAAACCAATATCGCCCCTCCGGCCAACGCGGCTGCAGCCTATCATGTCATGGAAATTCCTTTTGCTATTATCATCGCTTTCCTGACAGGTTTAGGCCAGTATTTGAGATATCACAACACCCGCAGGAAATATTTCCTGAATAAAATACTGCTCGTCGCAGCCATTGCAGTTGTACCTACCGTACTTATGATGATCGCCTCAGATCTTTATCAAAACTGGGAATATATTCTGTTGCTCTATGCCAGCTTTTTCTCTGTCGTCGGGAATATTGAGATCTTTATTGATATGATCCGCAAAAAAACGAGCAAACTAAGTGGTCCTTCTATTGCACATATTGGGTTCGGATTGATACTTGTCGGCGCTTTGATTGCCAATGCCAAAAAAGAGACCATATCACTTAATACCGAGGGCATGCAGGTGGATGCATTAGCCAAAGCCTCAGCCAAAGAGCAATACGAAAACAAAGTCCTGTTTAAAGATTTTCCAACTAAAATGAATGGCTATACTGTCACGTATAAGGGAGATTCATCAGGAGGTAATTATCTATTTTTCAGGGTTAATTACAAGAAAACAGATTCCACAACAGGTAATATCAAGGAAGACTTTGATCTCTACCCAATGATCATTTATCAGAAGAAAAACGATCAGAACATGTCTTATGCGCCAAGTTCAAAACATTACTGGACAAAGGACATTTTTACCCATGTCACTTCTGCGTATACCGGGGATTCAAAAACGAAAATAAAATATGATACTTCTTATCATTATGAAGTAAAAGAAGGCCAGGCATTTATCGCAGACAGTTTTACAATAACATTAGTCAACATCATTAAGGAAACAACGAAAACAAGTGATGGCGATATGTACCGCGTAACGATGAAACTTAAAGTAAATGACGGATTTTCAACAGAATATGCTTCTCCCGCCATGGTTATTAAAGGCAATCAAATTATTCATGATGATGCTGAAATAAAAGATTTCGGCCTCGGATTCAGGTATAACACCATAAATATAGCAGATGGTACACATGACCTTATCGTATTGAAAGGCAAGCGGCCTGAACGACAATATATTACTTTAAAAGCAATCATTTTCCCATATATCAACTTCCTATGGCTTGGTTCTGTCGTGATGTTCATTGGTTTTTTTGTGGCGCTTATCAAAAGGATCAGGGAATACAAAACGGCATAATGAATTGTTATGCAAAGCATTGAAAAAGTTGTTCTGATCGGCAGCGGCAATGTGGCAACCCAGCTTGCTCACCTGTTCATTGAAAAGGGAATAAAGGTATTACAGGTTTATTCATTTCACCTGGATCATGCGAAACAAATTGCGAATTTTACAGGAAGCGATACGACCAATTCCCTCGATGAGATAAGAAAAGATGCTGATCTTTATGTCATTGCTGTAAAAGATGACGCGATACCTGAAATAAATTCAAGATTGAAATTGCCTGGAAAATTGGTAATACATACAGCAGGCGCTGTTCCGCTTGAAGAGATTAACCTGATATCTGATCAAACGGGCGTATTTTACCCGTTGCAGACTTTTAGCAAAACCCGGAATGCATATTGGCAAAATATTCCAATCATCCTGGAAGCATCAAGTCCGGAGACTTTATTGATATTAAAACAATTCGCTTCAGAAATTTCAGGGTCGGTGTTTGAAATGAATTCTAACAGCAGGAAAAAGCTCCACCTTGCCGCAGTATTCGCAAATAACTTTGTCAATCATTTATTGGGAGAAGCAAAAGAAATACTTGATAAAGAAATTCCTTTATCAATCCTGGAACCTCTTGTCAGAGAAACCATCGATAAAGCATTTAGCCAGGGAATTGAAGCATCTCAAACAGGCCCTGCCAGGCGACATGACCTAAAAACCATTGAGGCACACTTATCATTACTCAAAAGTATGCCTGATGCACAAAATATTTACAAAGTAATAACGGATTCGATTATTGCAAAGTACAGAGGTTAATTCCTACTAGTGGCAGATCATGATTTTATTGACTAAAATACGCTCTCCGGAAACTATTTTTACAAAATAGATGCCAGCCGGATTTGCCGACAGATCAATTGGACTTCGATCACCAATATCCTCGTATTTAGAATAAATCTCTTGCCCGTTCAGGTTTGTTATATCCACCTTCGAATTGATTCCTTTCAGATCTTCGGAAACAATATAAGTAACTGAACTGGTTGGATTTGGAAAAAGTTCAAAAGCATGAATCGCAGATGGAATTTCAATTCCGGAAGTATCAGTGCCCAGACCAATATCATCCACGGCAATATAACCCGAAGGCACTGACCCGGGTGACGAAACAACTTCAAAAGTTATAGAAATGCTGTCGGGTCTGACAGTAGTATCTATTGCAGTGTAATCAATGGGTATATTTCCCAGGATGAAATTCTTAACGATACTCCCGGGGAAATTCCAGGTTGTACCTCCAATGGAATCTTCGGTTTTGTTTGCAGAATTCCACCTCAATAAATTAATTTTCACGGCCCCGCTTTCAGTCTGATTAAGACTATCAATATAATAAAATGAACAATAGGCCGGAAGCTTTTTAATCGCAAACTTTGCAGCGATAAAACCCGGAAATAATTTACCCTGTGCCGTATCAGGTTTAATCTTTGCCGAGTATTTGCCCGAACGCCTATGGCGGTCCGGAGAAACATTGTGGGTACCATATCCATTGTAGTACCAGAGTAAATCTGAACTTGGCCAGCTATCAGGCACTGTTAGCGAAGCAAGACTATCCCAAATTTCGAAACTGCTATTGGGTACCCTGATATTCTGTGCTAGAGATCTTTGGGGAATTACGAAACAAATAACAGACAGTATGAGTAGATATTTTTTCAAATCGACTTATTAAGACTGCTAAATTAGTAAAATAAGACTGATTTAACATCAGTGTATTCTATCGCCCTTGATTTCTATTTTCGAAACAATTTCAGCTTCAGCGCTCAATATCTCTTTCCATCTTTTGTCCACGGAATCCTTTGACGCAATGGATTCAGCCAGATCAATAAATAAACGATAATGTCCCGCTTCTGCTACCATGAGATCGTAGTAAAAAGGTCTGAGGCTTTCGTCAGAAATATTTTGACTTAACAAACGAAACCGCTCACAACTTCTGGCCTCTATCATGGCATTAATGAGTAATTTGTCGAGGAGATTTTCATTGCGACTCACTCCCTTGCGCATGCATTTCATTAATTCATTTACATATTCATCTTTCCTCGCAAGTCCTAATTTTAAACCTCTTTTATTCAGTTCCTTAATGACCATTCTGAAATGTCCCCATTCTTCGGTGACAACCGGACTCAGTTTCTCGACAATTTCAGAATATTCAGGATGTTTTATAATGATGGATATGCAGGTAGATGCCGCCTTTTGCTCACAATAGGCGTGGTCGGTTAATATATCTTCAATATTTGATCCCACAAGGCCAACCCATCTCGGATCAGTAGGTAATTCCAGACCAAGCACACGTTTATCTTCTGCTTTCATTTTACAAACCTTGAAAGAATTTGGGAAATCTGTTCAAGATAGGTTTTATCTGTATTATCAAATGCAGATGTCGAAGCACTATCAACATCCAGAACAAAAACAACTTGCCCATTCTTAAACCCCGGAACCACAATCTCGGATGCTGTTTCTGCATGACAGGCTATGTATCCCGGGAATTCAGATACATCATCCACAATTACGGTTTCTCCGGTAGCAGCGGCGGCACCACAAACGCCCCTACCCCATTGTATAACAGTACAGGCAGGCAAACCCTGAAATACACCAAGTCCAAGAGTTGACCCATTGCGAATATATAAACCTACCCAGAAAAGATCCAGTTCTGATTTCATTAAACCGAGAATGTTTCCAATGTTTCCGCTATCGGGAATTTCATCCACAATAATGCTCTCTATCTGCTTGATTAGCAGGTTATATCTCTCTTTCTTATCTATCGGGGTTTCAATGTTTTGTAATTGCATCTTTTGGAGAATCATCGACGCAAATTTAACTCAAAATCCTATACAGGTGAAAGGACAATAGAGAGGCCGTTATTACATGATTGGAGTTGCAATGGGGTGCCGTCTAATGTTGCCCCATTTCTGGAAAGAATTAAAGTGTGAGAATTTCCTGTAGTACCATATTCAGAGATTGTAATGATATGGCTTCCAAGTGATAATGAATAATGCAAAAGCCCGGTGGTAGCACATGAGACATTTGAAAGTGATGTTTCGGGAGAAGGCATTTCATTTTTTTGACCGCCATCAACTGAAACATAATATGCAATCGGATTCATGAGTGGTGGTCTGTAAAATCCCACATCAAACTTTTGGTCCATCATACCAGGATCACATCCAATTTTGTGGCAGGAACTGAATATAAGAAATGAAATTGTAACCGCTAAAAAGGTCCTGATCATTGCTTAATTAATTAGTCATCACATCCTATATATCTTCAATAACTGCCGAAAGCCCGCTGTTGCAGGATTGACCGGCGAGTTGGGTGCCATCAAGTGTTGCACCATTTTTAGAAAGAACAAGTGTGTGGGACGTACCGCTGCTACTGTTCGCACCAAAATAAATAGTTATTGTATGTGTACCAAGTGGTAAAGAATAGTGCAAAATGCCAGAAGTTGAGCAGGTAACAGCAGTCCCTGATCCTTCAGGCGAAGGAATTAAAGTTTGTGTACCTCCATCAATAGCAACATAATCAGCTTCCGGTCTCATATCGGGCCCTCTGTAAAAGCCAACATCAAATTTGGTATTTGTAGGTTTCGGACCCGGATCACAGCCAAAAGGCCCCATTTTATGACAGGAACTAAATAAAACAAACGAAATCAGGATTGTAAAAAATACTTTAACCATGGCTTAATGTTTTAAAAGTCAAGGCAATTTAAGCTTTTTTAAAGCAAATTCAAAATTGTGAATATTAAATTTCTGTTTCCTAATTTCCCAAATAGCAATGAGGTCTTTGGTATTCAAATATATTCATGGAATTATCAACAATTTGATCGCCCTTTTGTATTATCATTGCATTTCAATTGCATGCATAGAAACAAAACCAGAATTTTCTTTAAGAAGGCCTTAAAACTCATTGGTCCCGGGTTTATCACCGGAGCTTCTGATGATGACCCATCTGGCATAGGAACTTATTCTCAAACCGGTTCTTTATTTGGCCTCCGGCAGTTATGGACCTCCCTCTACACGCTTCCTTTCATGATCGTTATCCAGGAGATGTGCGGAAGGGTCGGCCTGGTTACAGGCACGGGCATAGCTGCTGTTATAAAAACCCATTTTGGAAAAAAAATCCTTTACCCGCTTATTTTATTGCTACTGCTTGCAAATACAATAAATGTCGGCGCAGACCTTGGCGCTATGGCCTCATCCGCTCAAATGATTTTCGGCTTGCCTTTCATGCTCTGGCTGGTAATTATGACAATTATGACTGTAGCTTTAATTGTTTTCGTACCATACAGATTATATGTAAGATATCTTAAATTTCTCTGCATTACACTGCTTGGATATATTGCAACTGTGATTGTGGTGAAACAGGATTGGAACGCGGTTCTAAAAAACTCATTAATACCAACAATAATCCTTGACAAAGATTATATGATGAATATTGTAGCACTCCTTGGCACCACCATATCCCCTTATCTTTTTTTCTGGCAGGCAAATGAAGAAGTAGAAGACGAAGATGCCTTAAAAACGGGGCTTAAACCAACACCAACAGAAAAAATCCCGAACGGGAAACATATCAAAATGATGCGAATGGATACGGTTGTTGGCATGACCTTTTCCAATATCATTAATTTCTTTGTGATTGATGCCTCTGCCATTACGCTTGGAGCACATGGGATGCACAATATCCAGACCGCAACAGATGCAGCAGCGGCGCTTAAGCCATTTGCAGGAGACTTTGCATATATTTTATTCGGACTTGGCATTATGGGCACAGGCCTGCTCGCTGTGCCGGTACTTGCTGCATCTGCCGGTTATGCATTAGCTGAAACATTTAACTGGAAGGCAAGCCTGTCTTTAAAATATTTCCAGGCGCCGGGATTTTACCTGGTGATTGCCATTATATCATTATCGGGAATTGCCATACAATTTTTGCCCATCGCGCCTTTTAAATGGCTGTATTATACAGCTATTATCAACGGCGTTGCGGCACCGCCTATTATGGTCATTCTTTTGATCATATGCAACCGGAAGAAAATAATGGGCAACTATATCAATCCGCCATTAGCCAATGTAATGGGCATTTTTATCACGGCAGTTATGGCCCTGGCTGCCGTAGCAATGTTTATTTATATGTAATCAGGGGTCAGGAAAAAGTGGTAAGTTATAAGTGGTAAGTTATTAACGACCAGCATCTATGGCCCTTGCCTGCTTTAGGTAATACCGAAGCGCTTCTTCGTTAAAATCCTTAACCGTTTTCATTTTTACATGTTTGGCAAGCTTGCCAACTCCTTTAAGAAGGCCATATTTATCCTCAAATTCGCTTCCATGGGTAAATGAAAATGTAATGTCTTTTTTTGTGGGACTGATCACTGCAAAAATTTTCCTGCCTTTGTAAACAGGTATCCCATATCCGACATATTCTTTAGCATCCGGAGCTTCCTCGTGCATAAATTTCCGGATTCTGGCCACAACTTCATGAAACTCTGGCAGTACCCTTGCATCAATAAATTCGTCTACTGTCATCACTATTTCAATTTAATTATTCTCCATCATAAGCCTTTTGTAATTGTGCGATATCAATTTTGATCATTTTATACAATGCCATCGCTACCCTACCCGACCGTACAGGGTCGCCCGACATTAGCTTGCCAATTGCCGTAGGTACAACCTGCCATGAGAGCCCGAATTTGTCTTTGAGCCATCCGCATTGAACCTCTGACCCTCCGGCAGTTAACTTTTCCCAATAATGATCGATTTCTTTCTGATCTTCACAATTTA
>Ga0206979_1112_pt1 | contig 12803 bp, 8 predicted proteins | sample Alteio_BWMinCont_19_FD_153463 | JGI IMG/M metagenome (GOLD analysis project Ga0206979, IMG submission 153463) | Enriched cells from forest soil in Barre Woods Harvard Forest LTER site, Petersham, Massachusetts, United States -... | ecosystem: Environmental > Terrestrial > Soil > Temperate forest >... | reverse complement strand
CAATTAAAAAATCAGATTTCTCACTCCATACCTCCGCTCGAAATGAAAATCCGGGAGGATTTTTGGATTTATGATCCGCCTTCGCCAAGGCTACGGCGGACAAGGAAAGTTAAACCGGCCTTTAAACCTATTTTGGTCTGTTCTTTTCTTGTTATCTATTGATATTCGTTAATGAGTTACGCACAAGTATTTTAAAATCAATATGTTAAAAAAATAAAAAAACAGAAAGAATAATCCAGAACGCTGGAAATGCCTGCCTGTCGGCAGTCAGGGCGTTTTTTGGAAATTATCAGGCGGAAACAATGGAGCATTTTTGGGGGAATTAGACCTCTACCAAGAGTGCGAAAGTGTGTGAATTCGTAATTCTTAATTCCTAATTGAATCAGCAGTCTACCTGTTCACAATCATCGTCACCTGATTCAACCTGGATGGTAACATGGCCAATTTGATAATGATGCTGCAGTTCTTCCTCAAGATCGCTGATGAGCGTTTTTTTGATATCGAATCCCGGTACTACAAGATGGGCGGTAAGGGCTATTTCTTTGGTGCTAATGTTCCAGATATGGAGGTCATGAATACCGGTGACGCCCGGCCAGTGAAGCAGAAATTCTTTGATCTTATCCATATTTACAGATGTTGGCGCGGCATCGAGCAGCAGATGCGCGGCATCTTTCGCAGTTCGCCAGGTAGCGAGAAGGATGACAATAACAATAACGAGGCTCAAGGCAGGGTCAATCCAGGTAAGATGAGTATAGTATATAATGAATCCGGATATCACCACACCAAGAGATACTATCGCATCGCTTGCCATGTGCTGAAAGGTGCTCCTGATATTTACATCGCCTTTTCTGCCACTATAAAAGAGAACAGCCGTAACGCCATTAACAATAATGCCAATGCCTGCAATAGCTGCTACGGTAAGGCCATCAATACTTTGCGGATTTGCAAAGCGGCGAATGGCTTCCCAGCTTATGGCGCCCATGGCGAATATAAGAAGGGCTGTATTGAAAAAAGCGATGAGGTTGGATGAGGCTTTCAGGCCATACGTAAAACGGCCAAAGGATTTTTTCCGTATAAAACTTTCCGCCGCCAAAGCCAATACAAGCGCAAGCACATCACCGAGGTTATGCCCGGCATCAGAAAGCAAGGCCAATGAATTGATCTTCAATCCATAAAAGCCTTCAACGACGACAAAAACCGAATTAAGAATAATACCAAAAATAAAGGCATTGGTAAAATTTTCAGGGAGCTCATGATGGTGATGGGCATGACCATGAGAATGTGAATGCCCGTGGGGTTCAGAATGTGAGTGTGTATGCACCATGATATACTTTTTGGCGGAGCCTTCTTCACTAACTCCTGCCCGAATGTTCCTGCTGGGAACGGGCAGGCCTGATTCTTGTCCCCCTGTCTGCCGACAGGCAGGCTGACGCCTAATTTTACATACATATATAGCGAAACCCCAAAGTGGGTGGGTGCTATCAAAAAATATTTTTTAACTCATATTTATTCAAAGAGTTATAAAGGAAAATATTTTTGGAATTATCGTCACTTTTGTAACAATCAAACAGAAGCCAAATTCGTAATTAGTAATTCGTAATTATTCCACCATTACCGTTCCACTCTTGATCTGCTCTGTGGAATTTGGGAATTTGTAAATGATCTTATAAACATAGATTCCTGGCAGGCAGGCAGTGTTTTTAAAAGTCCCATCCCAACCAGTGTTTATGTCATTCCCAAGATAAATCATCTCACCCCAGCGGTTATAAATTTGCATAGTATAGTTTACCGGTTCACAAGCCGATTTTACGTAAAACGCATCATTAATATGATCACTATTTGGTGTGAAAACATTGGGGGCGAATAGATAACATTCACAATTGCTGTCTTCTATTATTGAAGTGTATGTTCTTATGCCACACTGGTTTTTGAGGGTTACAGAGTAAGTCCCTGAAGAATTAATGGTATATTCACTATCAGTTTTGCCGTCCTGCCAAAGTATTGAACCGAAAAGATTTTTAATTACTATGGTGATAGGTTTTTCTGCACAGATCACTGTATCCCGTGGCAAAACCTGATCTGGAAGTGTGATATAGCGAACTATCTTTGTCATAGTCGTATCATAACCGTGATAATATACCTTTACATTTACCGTATAGTTTCCTGCACTTGCGTATTTATGCACAGGCTGGGTATCTTTACTATATCCTCCATCGCCAAAATCCCATCTTACACTGTCTTTAGGTGTGTGACTGTATAGTTGAAAATAAAAAGGCGGCGCATTACAAGTATGCTTATAGGTTACGCTATCGGAAAAATAAGGCATAATTGAAAAGGATATTTTGCCGTTCATGGCTGCCATACTTGGTGAATACAATTGGAAACCATCCATTTTGACGGTATCCTGAAAATAGCCTGTAAAATATATATTACCTAGTGCATCTGGGAGGATATCAGAAATATAGGCAAGTGCCCTTGCAGAATTCTTTTGGTTGTATTTGATAACCTTACTTCGAAGCAGATTGCCTCCAGGGTCGTATTTAACAAGGTAAATGGCAGTAGTATAGGGTGATGAGCCTGCGTTAATCGTGTCTTTGCCAATGATGATACTGCTATCAAAAAGTCCGCTTGCGCAGACATTGCCGCTAAGGTCGGTTTTAAGGCATAAACCGAATAAAGGTTCATAAAGATTTTCTGTTGTAAAATTCGGGATCTGCGTTGCCCGAATTGCATTCCCCACCGAATCGAATTTAACAAGTACACTTGAATAATTACCTGTACTGCTTAGAGATAGGCTTCCAATAGAAGTATTACCGCTAAAGCTGAAAGCAAGATACATATTTGAGGAATCATCTATACAGCTTACAGATGCCGGAGAAACATGTCCTTTTGGCGTATAATGAAAATTGCTGTTATATATATGCAGCCATGCCTGGCTTCCATCACTATGGTACTTACCCATAAAAAGGCCGCCATTTCCTGTAGGTTGATATGGAATGTCCCCTATAGTCCCGCTTTGAGTGGTTCCGGTAAAAAGTAAATTACCGGAATGGTCTGGATAAATATTAATGAAGAACCTTCCTATATCTGACTTGTTTCCATTGCAAAGCTGCTTGTACCAAATCATATTGCCATTCATATCAGCCTTGACTATGATAACCTTATAACTATCAGCAGGACAGTTGAAACTTTTGCCGAGAATTGTAAAAGAGCTACTACCCTGAAATGATATGTACATATAGCCATTGTCATCAATGGCATAATCCAATATTCTGTTTACGGATAAGGCATTATTTGCCGGGCCTACTTGATTAAGGACTTTCCCTTTACTATTCAGATGCCGGATAGTATTATTTGCGAAAAGGTAAAAACTTCCATTTTTTTCAGGAATAGTAGTTTTGTCAAAAGTTCCGTCCAAGTGGGCGTCGTCACCTTCTAAAATTGAAATATAGGATGTAATATTTCCAAGACTGTCTTGTCTTGGAAGAAACGTATAAGACAGACCGCTATCCACGGGTATAAGTTTTGACAAATATGAAAACGGCGAATCAACTAGGCCGCCAGCCGCTACCATCCAATCATTAAAAATTATTTGGCCTTCACTGGTTTCCAATACCTGGCCTCCCAAACTGGATCCAGGCTCCCAGCCATTTAAACTCTGTACGTTATATAATCCATAAATCCATTCTATATTTTGCGCAAAGACTGGCAAAGGGCGCAAAACATAGTGCAGAATAAGAATGAAAAAACAATAATACTTTATTTTATGCAACATGCTATAGCGAAAATAAGGATTTTTTTTGAACGTGGGTTGATAATGCAGTTTATATTCATTGAATAAGGTTTATATTTCATTTGCCAAACCGCAAATACCGGAGCGCAGGATATATGCTACCCTGCGCTTCCGGATCAATATCAATGGTTACTGCCTTACAAAAACGGCTCTTTCAACCCTGTCATCATGCTTAACGCAAAACAAATAGGTTCCCTTGGCAAGAAAGCTCACATCCATCGAAATGCTTTGCTGTCCTTTGGCTACATTTACAACTACATCAAGGAGGTCTTTTCCCTGCATATCAACTATGTCCATTGGGGTAATACCACCGTTTTCAGCATAAAACTTCACTGTAATATTGTCCCTGGCAGGGTTTGGGAAAAGGTTAATTAGATGATCTGTTTCCCTACTGTCAATTGTTTTAGTTACAGGGCTAAAAACATAACTAACAGGAGTTTGTGTGTCATCATCTGTTTTTGGCGTTTTAGAATTACCATTGCTGCCATTAAGGCCGCTGCTACCTAATGTGCCGCCATTGCCACCACCCCCACCAGGCCCAGTTGTGTTGCATACGGCTGCCTGACTCACTATACTGCCCGGCGTATTATCCGAATATAATGTATTACTGCCTATTAAATAATATCCATCCACTCCACCGCTACCCCATTGGGTATAAGTACCTGTCGTAGTAGCTGGGTAATATGTTATGAAGTTATTAAAATATGAATTAAAAGGATCCATGGCACATTCATGGGTATGCAGGGTATATACTGTTGAACCAGTAGAACAGCCACCTGATACTGAAGTTGTTTCTATTGCAGCAAAATAATTGGATGGAGAGCTATAACGGATCACCTCATCATTTGGAAAAGAACTAGGATTTGTGTACGTGTTACTTGTTAAAGTATTCATATTGCCAAGGATACCGAATGCCACATCGCAGTCGCAAACAAAATCCAGATTGTTATATACACTTGTATAGGCTGCGGAGGGGCAACAGCCAGAGCAAATATTTGGTACACTTCCAAATGCCCCATCTACACCATTTGTGCCAGCAGAGCCACCGGCAGCGCCCCCAAAGCCCTGGGTTCCGCCATTGCTCTCCATATTGGTGGTACTCAGGTTATTTGATCCGGAATTTCCATATATTACCCATATTGTCCCGGCATCCCCTGCAGCAGCGCCGCCGCCGCCTGACGCGCCTGAACCACCAAGGCCGCCCTTACCACCAGCCCCGGCTGGGAAAGGGCCACCATGGGCGCAATCTGCACCATCTCCACCGGCTCCTCCATTAGAACCGTTGCCTCCACTACCATATCCGGCTTCCCCGTTTCCTGTTACCGGGTTGGCATTATTCCCGTCTGAGACAATTAATTTAAGAATGGTCGATGAAGTGTTATTATTAATAATCCATGCCTTGATATAGACAATTCCTCCTCCCGCTGCACCATCACCGCCCTTGCCACCATATGCACCTACCGTAGGTGCACTCGGCACCGTACTGCTGCCGGGGTTGCCTGCATTAGCTCCGCCGCTACCACCGCCGCCGCCGCCCCAACCGCCATATTCGGCATCTTCGCCACCTTGGCCGCCACCACCGCCATTGCCAATAAATAGAGCATAGGGTCCGCCAACGTTATATAGCGAAGGCAAAAAAGATGTATAGGTGCCATTATGCCTCGTACCTCTGAAAAATGAATGGCTGCCAGCCTTACCGCCAGTAATTACTACACGTGAGCAGTTGTACATGGCATCACCATTCTGGGTGATCAATGGCCCGGTGACAGTGCCAATGGATGCATTACCTCCATCTCCCCCATAGGCTAAGCCAGCAGTTCCGTAGCCAGTAGTGCCCGGACTGACCGCTGTATTATCGCGAACTCCGCCAGTGCCACCTGGGCCGCCCATACCAGTAGCTGTTATTTGCGGCGGTGCACCACCACCCCAATTAAACTTGAGTGTCCCGGCAGCCTCAAGCATCACTACCCCACCTATCATTCCATTCCATGGATCGCAAGTTATGACGCCTCCGCTGTTAATTGTTATGTCATTAAATTCATGTATTAATATTACCTGGGCGTTATGTAGGCCACTGGTCAAGTGCCAATTTGATGATGCTAAATTGTAATATGGCGATTGCACTACTAAGGTCCCGACGCCTGAACTGTAAGAATATGATTGCACTGTTCCAAAATCGTAATTCTGGGAACTAGCGTTCACAAAACCCATATCAATGAACATAATTCTGTCACCACTTGAGAAAAGAGTGCTTGGAGAGTTTGCCGGGGCTGTCCATGTTGTTGTTGAGCTAGTTGAGCCGCTTGCTGCCCAATTGGATGATGAAACACTTAATGTCAAAGTAAATGGCCCAGGATTACTACCGCCTATAGCCGTAACTTCAGCTTTTGTATCATCTGTATAAAAAGTTGAAGAAATAGTAAGAGGACTCGTAGGATAACTTCCTGCACCAAAGTTGTTCCAAATAGTTGGAGACAATTGCGCTTTCAGGCTCCCCGCCGTACTCAGCTGTACAACAAGAGCCAGTAAAAGGATTTTTTGAACGATAGAAAACTTCTTTGAAATTTTCTTGCCTGCAGCACAGCCTTTGTTCGAATGTTGTCTGCTGTTCTTAAATAATGTTTTCATAAAATTGTGTATTAAGTAAAAAATATTGATTCGTACTATCCTCCCAGGTTATCGATCACTGTAATAGCCAATGGCTCTTCCTCATCCATCACCATTTCCAGCTGGCTGAGGTCATTCTCAATAGAGATGATCTGAGTAGCATATACTGCCCCGAGATTATGTATGTTATTTACAGTATAACTGCCGCTTGAACTGATGACGTTCAGATAAAGAAGGATTGAAACAAGGGTATCCATTGGTGTGTTTTTAATAATTGAATCAAAATTGGATAGACCCGCAGAGAAAGAGGGGGACAGCAAAGCCGGTTTCGTTGCGGTGTTTTACGATATTAAAACCGGGCGGTTTTAATACTTAAATATCTAAATACCAGAGTTCTATAAATCGATTTATCTAACTGCTTCATTTTTTTCATTAAATGGCCGGCAATTAAAAAATACGTATGTTTACTGCATTATTTTAACCAATAAAAGACTCTTTGTATGGATACTGACCTTAAGGGCATGGCAGAAATTGTTGCCGGCCATATCCCCAAAAGAATAATGATCATCCCAATCGGCAACTGGAAACATGTAGAAACCGACCTATACCTGGAGGTCTACAATGGCCTGTTGGATGGGTTAACGCCTGATGGAAAACAGCAGAAGTATTTTGGCCATCAACCGGGTAGCGCTGGTTTCAGGAGCCTGAAGTCCAGAATAAAGACCTGCCTGTTAAATATGCTTTACCTGGTCGACTTTTCCAGATCGCCAATGTCTGAGGCATTAAAGGCTGAACTGGAATGCCTCAGACTTGGTTTTCTACAGCGGCTGCTCACAGCATTTTATCTTCGTAATGAAGGTATGGAAATAAACAAAAAAATATATCGAATAGCGGAGCAATTCAAACTTGCGGCTCCACTTCTGTTATGCCTGGCAACGCTGCGAAAAGAGGCTTCTGAAACTGGTAATATTGCGGAACTTGAAAATCTCATTGATGAAAGTTCTAAGTGGCAGGAATATCAGGCAGCAGAAAGCCGGGCCAAAGGATATTATGAACTTATAGAAGTACAATTTGCTTTAAGCATTTCACAAAAACCATGGCTGGCTGAAAAGGCGTTTGCATCAGCAAAGCTGGTTAAAAAAGACCTTGAGCGCTATGATAGTCCTGTTTTGGAATATGAAAAATACAGGATACTGTATGCCGGTCACCATTGTGCCAAAGATTATAAAAAAGCGATCGCCGATATGGAGGCGTTGGAAGATTATTATGCCAAGCATCCGCAATTTGCAGGAAGTACGAGGTATGCAGAGATTGCCCTTCGCAAGTTGAACTGCTATATGCACCTCAAAGACTATGCAGCCGGATTGGCCTGTGCACAGGCTTGCCTGGCATCTTTTTGGATAGGAAGTTCTAACAGGATTTTTTTCATGGAAGTGTATTTTATGTTTGCGATGCAGGCAGCGGAATACGATGAGTCAATTAAGATTATCAATAATGCGAAAAGCGAATCCGGTTTTCATAAGCTTGATGAGACCCACAAGAAGAAATGGCAGCTTTATAAAATATATTATGACTATGTTACGGATACATTGAGCGGAGAGAAATCATTTAATTTAAAGAAATTTTTAGGTGATTATGGCAACCTTGCTGATGATAAAAGTGGTTATAATGCAGCTGTTTATATCATGGGTTGGTGCCTGCAACTGCGCTATGGCGAGCCGGCAGAACTTACCGGCAAAGCAGAAGCCTTTAAAAAATACAGAGCAAGATACTTAAAAGAAATAGAGGATCATAGGATCAATATTTTTTTAAGCTTAATGCAAGCAGCAGACCGGCTCGACTACAACTATAAGAACGTGCTTGAGCAAACAACCGACCTGATTAAAGAACTCCAAAGCACACCATTAGCTGAATCAATTGGGAACTTTGAAGGCGTGGAAATCATCCCATTAGAAACTTTATGGAATATGGCGATGGAGGACATGAAATAATTGCTAAGCAAACCAGTTTGCCATAAATCACGTCTTGCCAAAAAGCACTTTGATTGAAAACGAAGGTGTAAAATCAGTATTTTTGCGGCCGGTTTGGCATACGAATTGCAGATGCCGGATTGGAAACGAGAATTTTTAAGTACTTTTGTTGATAACCATTTTTATTTGATCTCTATGAAAAAACTAAAGCTGTTAATTGCCGGGATGATTTTTTTGGGTTCTGCCGCGATGGCGCAGGAGCCCATATTGCATTTTGAAACGACGCACCATGATTTTGGGACTATAAAGGAAGATGACGGTCCGGTAACATATCGTTTTAAACTTTCAAATACAGGCACATCAAACCTGAAACTGACCAAAGTTCAGCCTGCCTGCGGATGTACCACTTCAAACTGGACAAAAGATTCCATTTCTCCGGGTAAGGATGGCTATGTTGATGCAACCTATGATGTAACACACCGTCCGGGCGCTTTTAACAAGAGTATTACGGTATATGACAACGCCAAAGAAAAGATAGTGTTGCTAACCTTCAGCGGCACAGTTATTCCTCACGTAAAAACATTGATGGACAGTTTTCCAACCGAATCCGGGAATATCCGTTTTGCCAACAATAACATCAATTTCGCCCACATTTCAAACAATGTTACCGATACATTTCAAAATTTGCTAATGCTTAACACCGGCAATACGCCAATCGTTATCAAAGAAATAAACGTTAAAGCGGCTTCCTATATATTTGCCAAGGACCTTCCTTTTACTGTGCCGCCTCATGCCAAGGTAAAATTAGCGATCCATTATAACGTAGCACAGACACATGATTATGGCATTAAATATGATGAAATCACGCTTATAACTACGGACGATAAATCGCCAAATAAAAGAGTGACGATTCTTGCTGATATCCACCAATTTGTACCACCGATGACTGATGCGGAAAAAGCAAATGCAGCGCATATATTTTTCCCGGAGAACAAGCATGATTTTGGTGATGTAAAACAAGGCGATGCTGTGTCCTATGATTTTAGCTTCACCAACAAGGGCAAATCGGAGCTTACCATCTATAAAGTAAAAACCAGTTGCGGATGTACGGTTACAGAGCCGAAGAAAATGAAACTTGCTCCGGGAGAAACCAGTTCTATAAAAGTAACGTTTAATTCTGCAGGGCATAACGGAAAAGACGAAAAGGAAATAACAGTGTACAGCAATGACCCTGTAACGGCTGAGTATTCACTCAAAATTGTAAGCAATATCAGTCTCAAAGGGAAACCTGAAACTGCCCCGGCAAATACAACAACTGCACCTAACGACAAAAAACAATAAAATATAGCATTCTATGATAAAGCAAAAAGTAGTAAAATATTTCTTGCTGGTATTTCTAAGCTTTTGCGCCGGCACTACCGGCGCATTTTCTTTACACAAGGTTGGGAGTTATTCCATAACAACAGCCCCGGCAGATATTATTAACGCGACGGCTATGTTTTCCCCGATGTCGGGATCATCAGGAATGGTGAATTTCGTAAAGGCCTCTGAAGTAGCAAGGCCGTGCGTGGTCTATATCAAAGTACAATCAGAACAGCGGATGCAACCATCCTTCTGGGACCCTTTTGGCATGGTAGGCCAGGTGAGTTCTTCAGGATCCGGGGTTATTATTTCATCTGATGGGTATATCGTCACTAATTCTCATGTAGTAAAAAATGCTGAAAAGATACAGGTCATTCTAAACAATAATAAGAAATCTTTTGTGGGAAAGGTTGTTGGTTTTGACGCCTCGAGTGACCTGGCCCTGGTAAAAATTGAAGCAGAAGGATTGCCTCATATTACATTTGCAAATTCTGATGAACTTCCTATCGGGGAATGGGTTTTGGCCGTGGGAAATCCGTTCAACCTTACTTCTTCGGTCACTGCAGGAATTGTAAGCGCAAAAGGACGGAATATAAATTTGGTTCACAACCAGTTTCCCATTGAATCTTTTATCCAGACAGATGCTGCCATCAATCCGGGTAATAGTGGTGGTGCGCTTGTAAATGTGGATGGAAACCTGGTAGGTATCAATACTGCCATCATGTCAGAAACAGGTTCTTATGCAGGCTATGGATTTGCGATACCATCAAATATTGTTAAGAAAATTGTGGGCGATCTTAAAGAATTCGGTTATGTTCAACGAGCTTTTCTGGAAGCAAATGTGGTAGATATTGATGAAAACCTTGCTGCAACCATAAAAACGGATAATGTGAATGGCGTATTTGTAAAGAGTGTGATCGAAGATGGAAATGCAGAAAAAGCAGGACTTAAGGCTGGCGATATCATTTTGAAAGTAAATAATAATGTAGTGGAAACACTCGGCCAGTTCCAGGAACAATTAGCTTATGAGCGCCCGGGCGATAAAATTCCTTTGGTTATTAAAAGAGGGGAGAACATCAAAGATCTGAATGTAACCCTTACCAATATGAATGGCACCCTTGGACTTGAAAAGAGTAACCTTTATCATTCAGAATACCTCGGAGCTGATCTTTCTCCGATTTCTAAAATTGAAATGCAAAAATACGGCGTGAGCGGGGGAATAAGGATATCAAACCAAAACGGACGCATTACAAGATTTAATTTCCAGGATGGATTTATCATTACGTCAATCAATAACCAATCCTATACAGATCCGAAAGAATTTGAAAGGGCTTTCGAAAATGCCGGAGGGAATATTTCTATACAAGGGATAAACAGCGACGGCGGTAAAGCATCATATTTCTTTTCAGGGGGTTATTGATCTTGAAATAATGCAGTGATCTGATCATTAAAATATGGCAGAAGCCTCGAATTCAGGTCAATATGAGATCCCCGCTATCAGCGTGGTAATGCCGACATATAACGATGGCGAATATCTGCATGAAGCTATCGATAGCATTCTTAATCAGACATTTTATGATTTTGAGTTTATCATCATCAATGATGGGTCCACTGATAACACTGAAGAGATTATTGACTCATATAACGATAATAGGATCAGGTATTTAAAGAATGACTCAAACTGTGGCAACACGGTGACCCGGAATAAGGGAATGAATGCCGCAACTGGTAAATACATCGCAATAATGGATAGTGATGATATTTCAGTGCCAAACAGACTGGCGTTACAATTTGAATACCTTGAAAAACATCCGGACATAGGAATACTTGGCGGAGCGAAGATATTTTTTGATGTTCATTCCTGGTTTTATCGTCGTTACCCAACAGATCCGGATTACATCAAAAGTTTTTTGTTCTTCAAAAATCCCGTTGGACAGCCCACTGTTATGTTAAGGCGTGAAATCCTTAAAAAATACGGACTATTATACAACACTAAATTTGAAAGTGGCGGAGATTTTGATTTCTGGTATCGTTCTGCAGATAAAGGGGTTCGCATTGCGAACCTGGAGGCGGTATTGTTATATTACAGGCAGTCAGTAAGCCAGATGAGCCATCCCGGTAATGCGGAAGTAAGAATTGAAACCCTTAAGACTTATTTTAAAGAAAAACTCAGGTCGCTGGGGCTTGAGTTTACGGAGCAGGAATTTTCAGTACTTCACAATTTTATCAGGGGCAGGGTAGAAATGACCATTGGGGATTGTAAATTGGTTGGTAGGTTGTTAAAAAGGATCTTAATTGCAAACAATCAAAAGGAAATATACGATTTCATTACTTTTCGTGCGGTAATATTTGTACATAGATTACGGCTGCTCAAATACACATATCTTGAAAAAAGCAAACCTCTTTTTTTTCTGGTAAAAGGGATCCGTTTACTTTCAGAAACAGGAATCAAATCATTGTGGCAATTCTGGCTGAATGAAGGTAGATTGGGGCGCAATTTCGGTGCAAACAAAGTTTATAAACTGCCTTTGCCTATATTTAAAATCTGATTTGCAGCATGAATCACATCTTCAACGGATATGGTTTTGATATCCTTATTTTCTGATCTGATAATTATGTTTTTTCCATCTTCAGGTGGCGACCATTTGCCCGCGTAGTCTCTGGTTGTAAACAATGCCACAACAGGCGTACCGGCGGCATAGGATAGATGCATAGGGCCGGTATCATTGCTGATCGTAATGCTGCATTGTTTTAATACCAGAGCGTTTTCAAGAACCGAAAGTGTACCGCAAAGATTGGCCATATTTTTATCTCCATTTGCAATTGATTCACATTCAATGAAATCCTGTTTTCCGCCAATTAATAAAATTAGATAATTTTTATCCGAAAAGTGTTTTGCTATATCCTTAAAATTTTGAAGAGGCCATTTTTTTTCAGGCAATCCAGCGCCCGGAACTAAAGCAATAATTCCTTTTTTGCCCGGATGAATATTTAATATTTTCCTTGTGTCAAATTCAGGAAGGATCACTGAATTGTCTTCCAGCTTCCATCCGGTTTTATTGATTTTGAAG
>Ga0206979_1103_pt1 | contig 12811 bp, 6 predicted proteins | sample Alteio_BWMinCont_19_FD_153463 | JGI IMG/M metagenome (GOLD analysis project Ga0206979, IMG submission 153463) | Enriched cells from forest soil in Barre Woods Harvard Forest LTER site, Petersham, Massachusetts, United States -... | ecosystem: Environmental > Terrestrial > Soil > Temperate forest >... | reverse complement strand
GGTAAAGTATTGCCAACCGCTATTAGTATATTTGTAACTTACTGTTTGACCAGGTAAATAACCTAGAATACCAGGGCCGTCCCAGATATAACGGGCTATAGGTTCTGAATTTGAGTCAGGAATTGCGTTAAAATTGACAGTTCCGCATATCCCCTTAGAAATTGAATATGTTGCCTTTGGCGGTGGTTCTACATATATTGTAAAAGTTTTGTATGTACTATTAGGTGGTGAATCATTGTCTTTAGCAGTAACTGTAAAAGTATAAGGCTTTGCTCTTCCCTGGCTGTCACTTGGGTACCAACAAAAAACAGAAGTTGGCCATTTCTTGCCATCATTATAGGATGTAAGTGTTGCCCCTTTCATGTCGCCAGGATTGTTCCAAGACATTTTTACGGATTTGGTGGAATCAAGGTCAAATGCTTCAATATTATAACAGGTTTGGTACCCTTCGCATAAATATTCTGAATACGAATTGCCACCATTCATACCAGGTATTACTGGCCCAGGTCCAGTGGTTGTAGTTGGGCACGTATTCGTTACATACGTTTCTACATCCCGCCTTATGGATCCAATTTTCTGATAGATTCCATTCGCATTCAATCGCCATTCTTCTACTTCAATAGCCATTGCCGATACTTCCAGTAATTTGGGCTGGAACTGTAGTATACCTGTCTGATCATCCAGGTTAAATCCAATGCAGGCAGATGAATCTTTAGACACGATCATCGGGTTGATGTAGTTGTATGGTTTGTTATAGGTTACAGGCTTTCCATGTGCCTGAAGAGGCGATACCAGTTTGTAAACCAATGAGTCTGGCCTGATCGTAGAAGTACTGTCAATATCTTTGGCGCTGTTGTCCATGGTATTGCATTGGCCAAAGCAAAATATATTGTTCGCCGGAGTGTTGAATGTTGGCGAATTATCAGGTCTGTTGAGGCATGTATTTATTTCAGCTTCAACATAAAATGTTTGCCCCGCCGAACCGGTATTAATGGATCCATCCCGATAATCCTGCTGCCAGGATACAAACCAATCGCAACAACCGGAAGGAAATGCAATTTTAACTTCTTCTTTTATCAATTGTGTGCCAAAAGGATAGTTGCAGTTTGGATCAGAACATTGGTCGCAGCCATAATTGCCCGGAGTTACGTCTATAGCGGTCTCAAGGGTGCCGGTAATTGACTTCGGTGTGGTATATCCGGCACTGGTTCCAAAATAAGAAAAAGGACTGTTTGCCAGCTTCATTCCTTTGCATGATCTGTAAACTGAAGCTGTAAAAAGAAATGTATCAGCGGAGTAATGCTTCCAGGTAATATCGGCACCCTCAATATGGTCTGCATATAACCTTGAGGGTAATATGGTTATGAGAATAAGTAACGCAAAAAAATAGCCCTTAAAGGAATTTTTCACAGGTGTTTAGCATATTGGCAGGGTAATTTCATGATAATATCCGAGAAATCAAAATATTGAAGCAGATTTTCAGACAACGAAGCCTATCGCATCATGGTCACATTTCCATTATATTTATAGGTCTTGCCATAAAGGTCTGATACCTCGATTTTATAGATATAAACATCTGAGGACACCATCTGTCCAAGAATTCGACCATCCCACCCCATATTCGGGTCGTTGGTATTGTAAACCATGTTTCCCCATCTGCTTGAAATAGTCATGGTAAATTTAGAATAGGATGATAAAACAGGTTTAAAAGTTTTGTCGGGATCAATTCTTGAACCCGGCAAAAAGATATTAGGAATAAAAATAGCAAAGGCAGGGCGGACATCTACCACAGCGATGGCGCTGTCGGTTCCGGTACAGCCATTATTAACAGTTACATTTAGGGTTACGGTAAACTTTCCCGTGTCCATATAAGTATGCTCCGGGTTGGCTATCGTAGCATAACCTCCTGTATCTAAACCCTGTGGAATAAAATGCCATAGATAAATATTGGTCGTGTCATTAGGGTCAATCCACAGACTTTGCGGACTGAGGCCAAAGCGGATTTTTGGTTTGTCTAATGTGGTAAAAGAGGGCTTGGCACTGATAATGGGTACCGGGTCTGCATAAACAAGAATTGGAGATGTTGTGCTGGCTTTAGAATTACTACATCCATCACTGCTTGTCACTGTTAGTGTTACAAAATATAAACCAATAGTATCTCCGAGTGTAGAATGATAAATATGAGTTGGGTTTGTGGTGTCAGAAGAAGGTGAGCCATCCCCGAAATTCCATTCATATTTTACAATGGATGAGGAAGAGTCATAAGAAAGGTTTTTAAAGTGTTCATCCACAGGATCACATCCCAGTAACGGTCTGGAGCTGAACTCAGCTTGCGGGCCGGGTTTTATCCTGATCTTTAAGGATGTATACACCGTATCGCAGCCTTTGGCGCCCCAGCCGGCCAGATAAATGGTAAAATATTTTTGCTTCAACTGAGCTGCACCTGGGATATAATTTACGGTCAAAGAGTTGCTGGATTTTACAGGGTTTTTAAAAGTTCCCGCATCCTGTCCGTTTGCATCCGGCGAGCTCCAATAGTAGCCATCACAATTGGCTGCAGCAGCCTGAATGGTAAAAACATTATTGTTCCCGCAAAGGATGCTATCGGATATGATTTTTATAACTGCATTTGGTACAACAGTAATATTTTGTGAATAGATAACGCTGCACAAATTATTGTTGTAGGGGAGATCATAGACAATACCTGCATTGACAAGAGTCGAATCAGACATTAGCCGGGAAGGTTCGAAATAATAATCAGATCCCTTATTGTAAACTCCCGAGCCGAAAAATAAACCCCCGGCTGTTATCGGTATTAGTTTTATCGGACCATGTGAGGCACAGTATTGCCAACTGCTATCGGAAGTTGAGAAGTATGCGTCTGGTGCCGGAATAACCTTGAATCCTATGCCGGAAGTATCTGTGCAGCCGGAATTCCCTGTTGTATTTCTGATAATGTATTTCAGGCGGTGGTAACCAGGGTACAATGCTTTTGGAATGATATTAAATCCAGCGAGAGCTGAAGAAGTCTGATTACCATCAATTTCGAGAATACCACCTGCTGGTGATATGTTTAATGCGACAGGATTGCCATCATCACAAAGGTTGCCAATTGGGGCGATGGTTATAACAGGTTTGTCTATCAGGTTAATATACATAGTATCAGCCCCATTGCATGCCGTTGTATCAGCCTTATTGAAATAAGTATATACAAAACCGTATATACCATTTCCTACCACAGAGTCAGGGTTGAAAAAAGCCGTATCTCCATTATAATCAAGGCATGATGGAGGTGTTCCCGGCAATGCTGTCCATTTGCCACCAAATTGCGGTGTCACATTTTCATTGTTAAGAATGTATTTTCCACATTCTTTCCATATATTAATATCTGGTCCTGCATATACCTTTGACCAGATGATGATTCTCTGGGAATCCAAAGGGAGACAATTAGGCGTACTAGCTGCAATTGAGTAAGAGTAATATAAATAACCTAAAATAGAGTCATTAGATGTCTGACCCAGAATTGAAGGGAATAAATACCCATTTTTAATAGCTTTTTGATTTCTGGGATAAACCCATTCTCCACCCGGGTATTTTGAATTCTCATAAGTTTTCAGGTCAAATGAATCCTGATACATACATATCTGCGGAAAAGGGGAAGCGATTAATTCCTTTGAAGGAGGGTTGACTAAAAAGTTTCGGAGTATGGTGTCTATACAGATTGCCCCGTTTATATCAATTGGGTTCAGATATTTAAGTTGATATACTTTATAGTTTCCCACGTGTATGTTTAAGGTGTTCCCGGTAGAATCAGGAATCCATCCGCTCCCGGAATCAATCCACATTATTTTTCCTTCAAAAGGAAAACCAAAGGTTGAACCATAGCAAACCGCTTCATTCAAAATAGAGGTATTGTTTTGCAAAGGTTTTACAATAAAGCTATCTGTTCCCGGACAAATATTACTGTTTTGTGCCGTCGCAATATAGATTCCCGAATCATTTACAGTCAATGGGTTAGAATAAGAATAGTTTGGGATGGTTTTACCACCGATGATTGCTGTCCATACTACTTGTGACCCAAGATCGCTTGCATTTATGGATAAAGATGAATTTGCACATTTATTGATAGTTATCGCTGGTTTTGGTAGCGGAGGATTTTGGAATCTGATATATGTTGAATCAAAATCTGTGCAGCCTGTGGCATCTGTCACGGTTACTTTGAAAGCGGTGTCGCTGGTAATGATGGCGCTTTTGGTTTGGGTGGTTTCGCCGGTATTCCATAAATAACTATAAGGAGGCGTTCCTTTACCTATAGAGGTCTGTAATTTTAAGGATGGCGATTTAGCACATACTATTGTATCTATAGGCCTATCAATTTCTAATGAAGGCGTAACATAAACACTATCCGTAATGCTTTCATAGCAACCAGCCAGAGTACCCGTGACTAATAACGAATATCCATACCATCCTTTTTTGTAATATTGATAACTGCCAGTTGGGCTGGAAATATACATTGGTTTAGATCCGGGATTTCCTTGCCCTACCCAGAGGTAATTATCTATGGACGAGGAGCTCGAATCTGGTACGGCTTTGAAATTTACAATTCCGCATGTGCCATTAGTAGCTGAATGGGTCACTTTAGGTGGTGGTAAAATATAAAATGAAAATGTCTTGGATACGCTGTCATGTGGAGGATTACTTATCCATGCAGTAACGGTAAATGTATAGGGCTTTATTCTCTCCATACTATCAGTATAAAACCAGCAAAAAACAGCAGTGGGCCATTTCTGGCCATTAGCGATTAAGGTAAATGTCGCACCTTTCATATCACCAGGGCCATTCCAGGCAATTTTTACGGTATCTGTTGGAACAAGATCAAAAGCTTTGACGTTAAAGCATGTCTGAAAATCCCCGCCGCAGGATTTTTGTGAATATGTATTTCCGCCATTTATTCCCGGGATTACCGGCGGAATATTGGTTGCATTTGGGCAGGAACTGGACACATAAAATTCTATGTCACGTATCACCGAGCCAATCTTCTGATAAATTCCATTGGCATCGGGTCGCCACTCATCCACTTCTATGGCCATCACAGATATTTCCTGGATTTTTGGTTGGAACTGCAAAATACCTGTTTGATTGTCGAGGTTAAACCCAATACATGCGGATGAATCCTTTGCCACTAAAGTGGGATCGAGGTAGTTATATGGTTTGTTATAAGTTACAGGCTTTTTATGCCCCTGAAGAGGAGATACCAGGGTGTATACCAATGAATCAGGCCCATTAGCGCTGCGGTCAAGATCGGTGGCACTGTTGTCCATCGTATTGCATTGGTTAATGCAAAAGATATTGTTTGCCGGGGTGTTAAACGTAGGCGAATTATCGGGTACGGTCAGGCAGGGATTAATTTCAGCTTCCACATAAAATGTTTGTCCACCCGGCCCGGTATTAATAGAACCATCCCGATAGTCCTGCTGCCAGGATACAAACCAGTCGCAGCATCCGGATGGGAATGCGATTTTTACTTCTTCATTGATTAACTGCATACCATAGGGGTAAGCGCAATTAGGATCGCTGCACTGGTCGCAGGTATAGTTGCCCGGAGTTACGTCTATAGCAGTCTCAAGGCTGCCCAGGATTGACTTTGGTGTGGTATATCCGGCGGAGGTTCCAAAATAGGAAAAGGGGCTGTTAGCCAGTTTCATCCCGGCACATGATCTGTAGACTGAAGCCGTAAAGAGAAAGGTATCAGCTGAATAATGTTTCCAGGTAATATCGGCACCCAGAATATGATTGGCACATAACCTTGAAGGTGATATGGTTATGAGGATAAATAAAGCAAAAAAATAACCTTTAACGGAATTTTTCAAAACAGTTCAGCATATTGGCATGGTAATTTCAAGATAATATACGAGAAAGCAAAATATTATTTGCATTTCGGTGCCTGAGCTTGTCGAAAGCCACAAATAAAAATTTCGGCTGTTTTAAAATAAATTTGGACGTTTCACGATATGGTAGTAACTTTATCCTTGAATAAGGAAGAATATTCAGGAAAGAAGAAGAATAGAGGAAAAAAGAAGAGGCATCCGGTAGGTCTGGAAATTGGGAAATTCCGGCACAATCCGTGTTTTTTATGGTCCTGGCATTCATGGTTGCTCCAATTTTAATTCCTCGAAAGGGTTAAAAATTAGTGCAATAATGCGCGGAAAAAACATAAAAAATCGGTACAAAGATTGTAACTTCGTGCCTCGCAAAAAAATGACTATGCTAGTAGAGACAGATGTAAGGATTAAGGAATCACTGAAAGATTTCTTTGGATATGATGGATTTAAGGGCAACCAGGAGGCTGTCATTCATAGTGTTCTTGAAGGTAAGGACACTTTTGTAATTATGCCTACGGGCGGCGGAAAAAGCCTTTGTTACCAGTTGCCGGCCCTTGTAAGCGAAGGAACGGCCATTATTATATCGCCATTGATCGCCCTGATGAAGAACCAGGTGGACCTGATCCGTGCTTTCGGAGGCAAATCAGGTGTGGCGCATTTTCTAAACTCATCGCTCAGCAAAAAAGAGTCTGAAAGAGTGAAAGCAGATACATTGGCAGGCATCACCAAAATGCTTTATGTAGCTCCTGAATCCCTAACCAAAGTAGAAACACTCGAATTCTTAGATAAAATAAAGGTTCCTTTTGTGGCTGTTGATGAAGCACACTGTATTTCAGAGTGGGGCCACGATTTCAGGCCCGAGTATCGTCGTATCCGCGAGATCGTTGACCTTATTGGCCAGGTGCCTATTATAGCGCTCACGGCTTCTGCCACACCAAAGGTTCAGGAAGATATTCTCAAGAACCTGAAAATGGAAAACCCGGACGTATATATGTCCTCGTTCAACAGGCCGAACCTGTATTATGAAGTGCGTCCTAAGGTTTCTAAAGTAGCCGTACAAAAAGATATCATCAATTATGTAAAACGTAATGTGGGCAAATCAGGGATTATATATTGCCTGAGCCGCAAAAGCGTTGAAGAAATGGCCCAAACCCTCCGTGTAAATGGCGTGAAAGCCCTGGAATACCATGCAGGTATGGATGGCAATACAAGGGCCAGGCACCAGGATGCGTTTTTGATGGAGGATGTAGACGTGATAGTGGCTACCATTGCCTTTGGAATGGGAATAGACAAGCCTGATGTTCGTTTTGTGATCCACTTTGATGTGCCAAAAAGTCTTGAAAGCTATTACCAGGAGACAGGAAGGTCTGGCAGGGATGGTATCCTGAGCGAGTGCATCATGTACTACAATTACAAAGATCTTTTCAAACTTGAAAAATTCTTAAAGGATAAACCGGTAGCTGAAAGAGAAATCGGAACGCAGCTTTTAAAGGAAATGGAAGCGTTTTCCGAAAATTCAAGTTGCCGTCGTAAATCATTGCTTCATTATTTTGGGGAAGTATATGACGAGACGCAGTGCGAGCAAATGAAAATGTGCGATAACCACCGTTTCCCTAAAGAAAAAGTGGATGCAGAAGAAGGCCTCACGCTGGTTCTGGAAACCATGATGGAAATTGAAAGTAAGTTCCCGATGGAGCATATCATCAACATCATCAGGGGTGAAGAGTCTCAGAATGTAAAGAACTACGGACATCATAAATCGAGCATGTATGGTGAAGGCAAAGAGAAAGATGCCAATTACTGGAAATCTGTGATCAGGCAGGCGCTTTTGGTGGGCATGCTGGATAAGGATATAGAAACGTACGGCTCTTTGAAAGTAAACGCCACAGGGGAGGAGTTTCTGGCCAACCCACGTCCGTTCATGGTAACTATCGACCATGACTATGAGCACATGGCTCCAACCGAAGATGACAATGAGGGCGTGGCCGGAGATGGCTTTGATACGGTTCTTTTTGGCATGTTGAAAGACCTTAGAAGGAAAATTGCCAAAGAAAAGAATCTGCCGCCATATATTATTTTCCAGGATCCTTCTCTGGAAGAAATGGCCATCAAATATCCGGTAAACCAACAGGAAATAAGCCAGATAACAGGTGTAAGCGCTTCAAAGGCAGTTCGGTATGCCAAGCCCTTTATTGAGCTTATTGAAAAATATGTTGAAGAAAATGATATTTCAAGACCGGATGATTTTGTAGTAAAATCGGTCGTGAACAAATCAGCCCAGAAAGTGCATATCATTCAGAATGTCGATCGTAAAATATCTTTGGAAGATATTGCCTCAGGCAAAGGCCTTAGCATGGACGAACTTCTTTCGGAACTGGAGAATATTGTGCTTAGCGGTACGAAAGTAAACCTGGATTATTATATCAACGAAGTCCTGGACCATGAGTACCAGCAGGAAGTATTTGATTATTTCCGCAAAATAGATGACGACTCATCGGATTCTGTAGAAAAAGCCTGGAAAGACCTTGGTGCAGATGTGTATTCTATTGAGGAAGTGAAACTGATGCGTATCAAGTTTATCAGTGAAATGGCGAATTGATATAATAATTACCGATACAATCCCGAAGGGATTTAACGTTTATAGTAAACGTGGACTATAGTTTAGTGCGACCCCGTAGGGGTCGAAGAAGATTTTTCCATTTTTCTATAGACGTTTGACCACTTCGTGGTCACAATTCATTGCAAAAATAAATCACGGCGCAACTATTGATAGTCACTCGAATGATAAAAAATGTATATAAAATCCTCACCCCTTTTATTTTAGTCGCCTTTATACTTTTCTCTTTTTCAGCAAAGGCACAAAATAAAAATAAGGGCGATAGTGTCGAGATAACAGAGACAGATTTTGCTGGTTTACCAACTTTCAATGGCAATCATGCAACCGTTTTCGGTATTCCTTTGGGAATAGGTAGATCAGCCGCCGGAGAAAAGCTCAAAAACTATCTTTATCTCAAATTCAAAGCGGATCCTTTTAATCCGAAAAGGTCTTACATCATGGATATGAGTGTTGATTCCGGTATAACGATCGCTTATCTTAAATGGCCTAATTATGATTCAGGGCTTTACCAGATCATTTTGTATCCGGCAGCGGCAAAATACCTTCACGGTCTCTCTGCCTCTATCGTCACCAGTGCCTGTACCGATCCTGCATCAGATATTTATAAATCATTTCTTGGGGCGCCATCCGGCTCACAGGTTACAATGGATTTGCCGTCTATCAAATCCAAAACCATTATGCACTATTATCCAAAGCGCAATATCGCCATTGAGGAAAACCAGTCGGCCGACAAAACCACCTACAATCTTGTATTCACGAGGAAGTTTTAGGTATCAGACCCTAAGATGAAGAATAAGAGGTATTTTACACTCCATCTTTATCTTCAAATAATTGTTGTGGGATCTTATCAAGAAATATAGATGGTAACAGAGGTATGTCTTATCACCTCTCACTTCTTACTTCTCACTCTTTCGATTAAAATATTTATTCACATTTCCGTCCTCTTCACATCTCGGTTATATCTAACCTTTATCTTTGGCGATTGATAAAATTTTCGATTGCGTGAGAGTTGACCCATCAAAAGATTTCAGGCTGATTTTTTCCCTGAATCCGGAAACGGAGATAGGCCCATTGATTGAGCCCTATGCCGTGCAGCTCAATAGTAACGAGACGTTTTCACTTACCTACCAAAGGCTGTATTTCAACACCATGCAAGCCTTCTCCGACCAGTTCAGTGATACAGATAAGGAGATCATCAGGATCACATCGGAATATTCGCTAGAGAACATCGTAAAGAAATTCAGCAAAAAAGACATGCGCCCCCACGAGTTTGTGTCGCGCTACCTGGATGAGAAAATGCAGAATAATGTCGTCCGTCCCTTTGTAGAAGAACAACTTGGTAAGGTTATCAGACTTCTTAAAGGAAAAACAATTTATTTGCGTAGCAAAAGCGGCAACCCTGCACATCGTGAACTTGAATTTGAAGACGAGCAGGTAAGTGTGTTTTTCCACTTCATTAAAGAACCGGAAGGAACCCGTTATTATCCAACCTTTCGCTGCCGTGATGAGAATATTTCATTTGTAAATAAGCAGGTGTTGATCATCACCAATAAACCCTGTATCCTGGTTGCAGAGAATAAATTATACTATTTTGAAGAATCTCTTGAAGGAAAGAAACTGACGCCTTTCTTTAGCAAATGGAATATAGAAATCCCCAAAGCATCTGAGCCGACGTACTTCAAGCGCTTTATTTTGCCGCTTATCGAGAAGCATAAAGTAGTCGCAAAGGGCTTTACCATACATCATTACGAATATGACCCAATTGCCTGCCTGAAAATGGAAATGGGCTGGAATGGTCAGCCGCAATTGCTTCTGTATTTTGATTACAAAAAAGAAACTATTCCATCGTCCGATCCAAAACTGGTGCATGTAAAAATGGAAGGGAATGATGAGGCATATACTTATTACAAGATCAGCAGGCAGATAGCTACTGAAGAAAAGAAAAAAGCGCTACTGGAAAGCATAGGATTGGTTGCCGGTGAAGGATCGGCATGGTTGCCCGAAGGATTTAATGGCCATACCACTGCATTCGACCTGGTGCAATGGATCAATGCCAACCGCGGCAAGCTGGAAGAGAATGAATTCAGAATACTTCAGGATGAAAAAACCGGATCTTACTACCTCGGAGAAATATCCCTCAAAATTGATGTCAAAGAATCAAATGATTGGTTTGACGTATTCGCTACAGTAAGTTTTGGGGAATATAAGATCCCATTTTTCAGGCTGAAAAAATACATTATCAATGAGATCAGCGATTTTGTGTTGCCGGATGGCAAAATAGCCGTCATACCCCGCGAGTGGTTCACCATGTATAAAGACCTTTTAGCATTGTCAGGCGGGGATGAAAGCAAATTGATGGTAAAAAAACATCATTATGTGCTTATCAATGATTTCTTTACAGCCAATAAGATACCGGCCCAGATCAATAAGAACCTTTATCTCACCTTTAACGATCTCATTGCAAATCAGAAAGACCCTGTTCCGGCAACATTCCAGAATATCCTGAGGCCTTACCAGGAAATGGGGTACCAATGGATGAATTTCCTGAAGAAAAACAAATTCGGGGGATGCCTGGCTGATGATATGGGTCTCGGCAAAACGATTCAAACCCTGGCCTTGTTGTTGAATGAGACAGAAAATACGGATTTGATCACGGATTTAACGGATGATACGGATGGCACTGATAATCCTGGAGGACAATTACACTTGTTTGAAGCGTCAACAAAATCAAACGGTAAGCCAAAGAAATTACCACCGTCTATTATCATCATGCCTACATCTATCGTCCACAACTGGGAATATGAGATTAAAAGATGGGCTCCCGATCTGAAAATTGTGGTTTATACCGGAATAGACAGGGAAGAAAAACAGCGGCTGTTCCAGAAGGCCGATATCATTCTGACGACCTATGGCACAGCTCGGAACGATATTGAAGATCTGAAAAACTATGAATTCAATTATATCATTCTTGATGAAAGCCAGGTGATTAAAAATCCGCTTGCCAAGATCAGTAAAGCCGTGAAATCCCTGAACGGACATTACAGGTTATGCCTGAGTGGAACTCCCGTTGAAAATTCGCTGCTGGATCTGTGGTCATTAATGTCTTTTTTAAATCCGGGGCTTCTGGGCAGTTATCAATATTTCAGGGATGAGTTCACGGCTCCTATCGAAAAGAAAAATGATGAGGCCCGTAAACAGAAGCTAAAAATAATGATCTCGCCTTTTATCCTCAGGCGTACAAAAGAGCAGGTAGCGAGTGAGTTACCTGAGCTTTCCGAAAAACTGTATTTTTCTGAAATGCCGGAAGAACAACAGGAAATGTACGATGCCACAAGAAATTTTTACAGGAAGAAGATACTTGAAAGTATGGAAGACCTCACCGATCCCAAGGCCAGGTTTTTTGTATTGAAAGGGTTGATGCAGTTGCGCCTGATCGCCAATCACCCAAAGATGCATGATCCGGCGTATAGCGGGAGATCAGGCAAGTTTGATGACATTATGGAAACCCTGCAAAGTGTACTGAGCGAAGGTCATAGGGTATTGATATTCTCCCAGTTTGTAAGGCAATTAGATATTATCGCGGCCCATCTTAAAAAAGAAGGAATACCATATGGATACCTTACCGGGCAAACCCGGAAACGCGCAGAGGAAATAAATTCTTTTAAAGACAGTGAAAACAAACCGGTTTTCCTGATATCATTAAAAGCCGGTGGGGTAGGGCTCAACCTTACCGAGGCAGATTATGTATTTATCTGCGACCCATGGTGGAACCCGGCTGTGGAACAGCAGGCCATTAGCCGTTCGCACAGAATGGGACAGGTCAAAAATGTCTTCTCATTTAAATTCGTTTCCAAAGGTACTGTGGAAGAGAAAATACTCACCCTCCAGGAACGCAAGCTCAAACTCAGTACGGATCTGATAGAGGCTTATAAATCCACGCCGAATCTATTGACTAAAGAAGATATAGAGACGTTGTTTAGTTGAGGGGAAAAGAGTAAGAAGGGAGAGGTGAGATGTGATGAGGTAAGAAGTGAGATGATATCCTTAGCAGCTCCTTATTATCACGAAGTATCAACTCAGAAATCAAATACAAATGGCGTTGCCCACCCCTGAGGGGTGAAATGTTTGTAGAAATTGAACGATAAAACATCTGCGACCCCGGAGGGGTCGAACAGCATATGGTTTTGTCATTACAATTGATATAGAATGTTTTTGTTGCAGATGTTCGACCCCTACAGGGTCGGTTAATTGCGGATACATTTTTTCTACAAACATGTTACCCCTCCGGGGTAATTTGCCCCTAGTTTTATCC
>Ga0206979_1111_pt1 | contig 12914 bp, 11 predicted proteins | sample Alteio_BWMinCont_19_FD_153463 | JGI IMG/M metagenome (GOLD analysis project Ga0206979, IMG submission 153463) | Enriched cells from forest soil in Barre Woods Harvard Forest LTER site, Petersham, Massachusetts, United States -... | ecosystem: Environmental > Terrestrial > Soil > Temperate forest >... | reverse complement strand
CAAACTATCAGATGAAAATTTTTTCGTTGATTATCTCCATCTTGGGCAGGGGCAAGCCCCGCCCCTACAGACGCCTAATTCACAAACAAAAATCCGTTAGGTCCCACGCCGCAATGATGGGTTTTAAGAAGTTTGCCTGCAGAATTGTATTGAAAAACAATGCCGGGCTGTGTAAAGTTAAGTGCATCGCCAACGTAAATATCGCTATTTAATGGATTAACTCCCAGTCCATAGAAATCGTGCCCCGTTCCGTCAATAATACTTGATGAAGAAAGACTATTTTGATTGATTCCCAATTTGTAAACGCCACTATGTATGTAAAACAAAGTGTCATCGGTGGCATTTATTGTCAGGTTTCCTGTTCCGGTACCCGGGTCAGGAAAAGTATAGCTCTTCAGGATTTTACCCGTGGTGTCTAAGCAAAAAAGCCTGGAATTGATATAGGGAGTGGCAAGAGTGCCATCACACAATGCCCATATCCTGTTTTGAGCATCCATAACAAGGTCTTTCAGCCCGATGCTCAGTGATATTGTGTCCGTTATTTTATCAGTAATGCTATTGATGATCAATAATTTGCCGGTTTTTACAGCTGCGACAAATACATTGCTATGGTATTGAACCATTTGTTCGGTCCAACTTGCATAAGCAGAATCTGGATTGGGTTTTGGATCATATGTGATCTTTCCAGCGACAGTATTTGTTTGTAGATCAATGATATTTATGCCTTCATTGGTATTATCGGTTACATAAGCTTTCTGGTTGCTCACTGGTAAAAAATAACGCGGGTATACAATATATGGAATGACCGTTGAAACTTTCAGGGTCTTGTCATCAACTACCAATACCTCATTGGAACCATTGACTACAAGATAGTAATGTCCGTTGTAGTGATACATTGATTCGAGTACATCGCCAAGTGGTTTGCCATTAATATTTTGGAAAACATTTGTTTCTAACGTATCCTTATCCAGATGATAAAAATCAAGCCCGGCATTTCCGGCCGTAAACAAGCCTTCGTCTATAAACCATACCCCATGCTGGTAATTGCCCGAAGGCGCAGGATTATTATTACCCGGCTTCTGGCATGAGGCCAAAAGGAAGCAAAAAGGCCAAAACCCTAACCGCAAAGCCCGCCCGGCCATGCCATTCGGACGGGAACGCAGAGGTCTCGCAAAGAACGCAAAGTTCTTTCTCAGTGCCCTCTGCGAAGCCTTTGTGCCCTGTGCGGTTAATTCACCTTTCTTTTTTATTTCCATAGATCAACTTTTAAGCTTAATTCATACCATCTTCCAGGCATGGGCCGCCAGATGATGGCCTGGTAAGATTCATTGAAAAGATTGTAACAACGGGCTGTGAGGTTGAAATGAATTTTGTGATAAACTAAAGCCCTGCCAACAAACAGATTAACCAAAGAATAACCCGGCAAGGGTATATCAGTGGTATTCCTCGATCCGGTATAAGTATATTCAGCCGTAAGGCTGTATTTCAGATACGACGCACTACAGAGCGCCTGGGCGGTTTGCGCGGGGATGTAGATCAATTGCTCACCCAGAGTCTGATCGTAGGCTGAGACGAGGCTTTGGTCGGTAGAGGGCGTATATTGGTAAGATACCTTGACCATAATATCAGCAACGGATGTCTTGTGATCGAAACTTACCGATGCTTCAATCCCTCTGGCCCAGACTTTTTTCAGGTTCTCAGCCTGCCAGATGCTGCCAGATGCTGGTGTCCATAAGATGTAATTATCTATCCAATTGCTGAATACGGAGATATCTGAATGTAAGGTGTTATGATTGTGGAGATCAATATCAGAATTGGCTCCTGCTTCGCTAAACCAGCTATGCTCAGGTTGTAAGTTTGGATTACCTCCAGGATACCAATATAAGTCATTCAGATTTGGATAGTTATAGTTATGGCCTCCATTGATATGAAAGTTTAGTTCTTCTTTTTTCAGGGCTTTATATGATGCCGATGCAGTAAAAGCGGGTTGCACAGATCTGAAATCTATTTCTTCTGTTCTGGCTATTAAACCTATTTCCCATCTTTTTGAAATATCATAACCCGCATCTGCCCATAATCCGGTTCTGTTTCTTTGTTTAATGCCTTCATATTCTTTGATGTTGGCTACTTCTTCAATTTCATCCAAACCTCCATTGAAATGGAAAGGTATTTTAAAAACAGGGTTGATGTCTGCTTTCAGCTCATAACGCTGGTTGGTACTCGGTTCATTAATGCCATCGAGTTCATTATGATAATACAGGTATTCATTTGCATAAGAGGCATCAATACCCCAATTATAGTTGTTTTCATAATGCCTGTACTCAGCATTTGTTCTAATAGATTCATCGATCTGGTATTCGTGGTTCAGATCAGAGATCATTGTTTGAGGCAAGTGCCTGTAACTATATTGATACCAGGCGTTTGCAGTAAGAATATCTTTTTCGGATAGCTGCCATCCAAATGATTGCAAGACACCGTATTGATACGTTGCAGCATCCTTTTCCGTCTCAGCCGGATTTCCCCATTGAAATGTATTGATATAAGGAAAATTGTTCTCAGCCATTTCATAGTAAACCTTAGTTCCACCCCATATTTTTGTAGAGCCATAATTCATTCCGAGACAATTTTTTATATCACCAAAGCTACCTACTGTCGAAATAAGTTCTGCCTGGTAAGGCTCATTTTTTGAATCGCTTTTCAGGTTAAGGCTACCACCAAATCCACCGCTTCCATTTGCAAGACTTGCACCTCCATAATTGATATCAACTGCATCTAACAGAAAGACAGGAATCAGGTTAAGGTCCTGGATGCCATACATTGATGAGTTTAGAGGAATGCCGTTCCAAAAGGTTTTTGTCTGGTCTGCAGCGGTACCTCTAAAACCGGGCGTTGCCACCATTCCCGGGCCATAATCTTTCACGAAAACAGAACTTTGTGAAAGCAGGTCGGCGAGTGTTTGAGATTGATGATTAATGAGTACCGTTGAATCAATAGTGATTGTTTTCAGCCGGTTTTTATCATTGTTCTTTTGCGCATTCAGGTCTACTTCCTTCATCCTGAAGGTGTCTTTATCCAATCTTGATTGCGCATGTATATGAATGGACCCAATAACCCAAAAGAATGAAAACCATATCAATCGATTTAGTTTCATGGAGCTATGACAACAAGTTTTTGGATATAATTGAAATTCCCGCATCGAATATCAACGATATAACTACCTGGTTGGCATCCTGATAAAGGAATATTCGCGTTTCCAGAATTAAATGTCTCAATGAAAACCGGCTGTCCTAAAAGATTCACAATTTCCATTTTATATTGCCCTGGTTGAGGCATTACAATTTGCAGATTTTGAGAAGTTTTCGCAGGATTTGGATATAGATTTACAGATTGCGTTCGTGAAATTTCAGCGTTGATGTTTAATATCACATTTTGAATTTCAGCTGATGCATACCCATCACCCTTTCCACCATGATAGGCAGATTGTGCCTTGGAGGAAGTGGAAAAGCAAAGGCATGCAACCAAAAGAGGAAGAATAGTTTGTGTCAATATTTTTATGTCGTTCATTTGTTTTTCCTTTAAAATAATTCAGCCGAGACGCAATCATTGCGTCTCTACATTTCATTGCGCTCTCCGCTCTCTTCCTCCGCACTTACCGCACGCCTCGCCCTCCTGCAGTATTTCTTCTGGTGTCAGGTATTAATGTTATGTAGAATCTATCAGATACTGCGAGATCACGGAACTGCCCTGAAATACCGCTATTCCATGCGCCTCCTTTATATCCTGCACCATTGCAATCCTTTGCCGGCCATGAGGATATATCGGCAAATCCATCAGGAGGAAGGTTTCCATCGCCGGTTGTTGCCGTAAAGTTTAACCCTGCCTTGGTGAGCACAACACACATTTCCCACACATTTCCACACATTTCCATGGCTCCATAATATGAAGATCCTGCCTGTAACCTGTTAGAGGTCAAACTGGCTGCAAAGCCTGCTCTTAACGGCCCTGTTGGAGCGGAATATCCGTAACTCGCAATGCCTGTGTCTGCACCCGGAACTTCTTTTACCTTTTGACTATCTGTTCCATCATAAACAGGCGTGTTTGCATCAATGGCATAAGGTGTGCCCCAGGCAAATTCTCTCCCGAGAGGTTTATTTGGTCCTCTGCATATTTTTTCAAATTCAAGTTCTGTCATAGGTCTCAAGGCTGCCCATTCGAGGTATGCTGCCAGATCATTCCAATTCAGGAAATTGCAAGCCCTTGTTTCACCATCATCAGGGTCGTTAAAAACGCTGTTTGCATCACTATTACAGGCAAATACAGCGGGTTGCGTGTTGCTGATACCACTGGTTTCAATAACGATTCCGTTTCGGTTGCCCATCGTTGAACCGAAAGCAAATGAACCGAGAGCAGCATCGGGAGTAGTACTTACACGCGCGGCCTGCTGATCATAGCTTAAACTATTCAGAAAATCTACATATTGATCCTGGGTGATTTCATATTTCATGCAATAAAACCCATTGTATCCTTTTGGAAATGCCTGCGGAATTGTACCGCCAGGGATTGCTGCTCCTGTACTACTCAAAGAAAGAGAATCGTTACCGGTTGGAATGCTATTTTCGGAATTTATGAAGAAGGGCGCTTTTTTATCTCCCCTTTGCAATGCGCTATCGCTCACCCCATCACCTACATAAAAACTTCCTTTTGGTACCCAGACCATTTCTATTCCGAATACTTTAAAATCAAATGTGCCTGTATAAAGATAACCAGACCATTGCAGGCTTACTGTAGCAGAATTGATATTTCCTGCACCCTGTTTTTTTCGTTTTATAAATACACCCATTCCGTCTGGAACTGTTTCAATGGCAAGGGAATCTGAATGATGGTCAGCCGCATTCGAAGAAATGTCAAGAGGTTGCCAGGATCCATTGGCTGCCCTGTATTTAACGAATATCCAGACGGCGTCGTGATTATTGGGCGCAGAACTGCTATCAAGCGCCCAGCTATTTTCCCAGGTTATCGAAAAGGAGATCTTATTATTGCCAGATACCTGCACGTTAGAGATGTGTACATTATTGGCATAAGACCCAATATGAGCTGATGCCATTATTAAGCTAAATAATATGAGTATCCGGCTAATTTTCACCCTTTTACTAGTTTTTAACAAATTTCTTAGACACTATTCCTTCGCTGTTTTGGATTGTGACAAAATAGATTCCTACAGGCAGTTGAGAAACAGGAATGGACATGGTTTTTTTTGAATATAGATCTGAGATTTGGGAAGAAAGAACCCGGCCTGTCAGATCAACGATTTTAACTTCTGCATTAGCGGCATCTATACCCGAAATGTTGAGCAGATTCTTAGCCGGATTTGGATATAAAATCAGATCATTCGTTGTGAAACTCTGCGATGTGATTCCTGAGTTTAGTTCATAATCAATAGCAATTCCTTCCGGAGCGATGCCAACGTTAAATGAATCAACGGCTTTGTTATTATAGTTGTATATCCATGTTTTTGTAGGCTTTGTATAGCTCCCTCCCGTGTAATAAAACAGCTTATTGATCGTATCTAATGCCGCTGCGGCACAATATGGATCTGGTTTTATATAGAAATCTGCAGTTTTGGTGCTCAGATTATAGCCGCCTATTCCGGTAATAAGATCGTTCTGATAATCTGCATATAAAGTATCATGTATCAAAGCAAAAGGAACTCCAATACCCGTCACACCGTTGCCATTAAACACTGTCGTGTTTTTAGCACCTGTTTTTAGATTGATTTCTGTCATACAACTATATTCAGTTACCCCTACAATAGTATTACCGTTCGTAAACATATCACCTACTCCTGCTGCAATCGTATCGAGAGTAATAACCCTTTTAAATTTCTGATTAGCAAGGTCTTCAACGGCAATTCTGCCAATAGTGTCATAAGAAGGATACTGGCCTTGCAAAGCGATATAGGCAGAGTCGCCTGATATGGTAATTCCATTGGCATAAATATTCGGGATTTTGTTCTCCGAATAAACGAGGCTCAAATCGCTCTTTTTGAATATTTTAAGATGTGTTGTTGTCAGATCATAACCTATTGTTGCCACTATTTTATCTTTATAAACGGCAAGGTAGCGTAGCTCATGGCATTTTGCAATAGCTTCCCTTTTCAGGCTTCCCAGGTTGTATTTTACAAGATAACTGTCTGTTGCCATATATGCATATCCGCTGTCTATTAGTACCTGGGTAACACTGCCACCTGTAACTGAGTCAAACAGTGTGTACTTTTGGGTGGAAGGCCTGTATGAACCAATGGTAATATAATTTCCGGTAAAAGCGTAAGCACCACCATTGGCTACTAGAACTTGTTCCACATGGGATTGCGCGCTGCCGCAAAAAGCATAAAATAGCATGGAAAAGAAAAACAGGGTTTTGTAAATAAGAGGTTTTGTCATTGTTTTATCATTAAAAAGTTATCAATTGCAAAAATGTATTGCAAACGGGAACGATAACACGGGGATAAATGACAAAATAGAGAGCAACAGACCATTTATCCATCGCCTTTCATCCCGAAAGCATGAACCAAAAACACCTCTTTACAGCTTTCCCTCTTGTTCCTTTTCTTTCCCTCTCCTTAGGAGAGGTTAGGTGAGGCTGAGAGGGGCAGGGGTGAGGCCTCTGTTATGGCAGGTCTTCTGGCTTACTCTTCTTTTTTCAGGCCTTCCCATCCCGACAAACCGGAACAGTGGCGAATGGTGTGAAAAAAGCATTAAAAGAGCTTACAGCAGCGGGGACTACTCCGGATTTTCACCGGATTCCCTATTATGGCCATGTTTTCGGCTTCCCAAAGCAACATTAAGCCACCACAACGGGGCAAATATAGGAAGATTTTTAATGTGCAAATCTTTTCGTCGCTATGCCCTGACCCTAAAGGGGACTATCGTTGAGTTCTCAACGATATTTATTTTGTCAAGTACGTCTGGTAAGAAATTCAGAATAGGACAATCGTATGTTCCCTTTAGGGTCAGGGCTATGGCTGAGAATGAGCTAATTCCTCGGTCTGTCTCCTCATAGACCGAAATCACAATGCAATAATTACGGGTGGTCTGTGAGGGCACAGACCACGGAACGGGGCAGGAATGGCGATAAAATTTGGATATTACTATCACCCCGAAGGAGTGACAGTAATCAGCTTTTAATTAAATCCCATGGAGGGTAGGTTTTTATGTATTCCCGAACCTAACGGCCTGTAAAAAAAATAACCCCGGGCGGTGACCCAGGGTTATCTTATAAAATTATAAAGTAATTATCTATTTAAAATCCACCACTTCTACTTCGAATACAAGTGGGGTATAAGGGCCAATTTTGTCACCCGCACCCGCACCTCTTGGGCCATAAGCGAGTTTTGAAGGAATGATCAAACGGGCTTTCGTGCCTTTTTTCAAAAGGGCAAATCCTTGTTCCCATCCCTGGATAACACCACCTATCTCTCCAGGTTTTACACCAAGTTTAAAGCTGAATGTTTTGCCATTATCGGTGTCAAATACGGTGCCGTTAAGCAGCATACCGGTATAGTGTGCAACGATAGTATCTCCTGCTTTTGGAAGAGGACCTGTACCATCTTTTTCAATGATATAATACATGCCTGAATCCGTTTTGATCGCATTAGGCGCTTTAGTTTTTAAATAGTCAGCTAATTGTGTTGTTTCAGCTGCTTTTGCTGCATCTGCCTGTTCTTTCATTTTTTTCTCAAAGTCAGCGGCTGGGGTTACATCTACCATTTTGATGGTATATTTCACCAATGTGCCTGGTTTCAAAGAAGGGTCCGGATGTCCTTTCAACATAGAATCGGCAGGCATAAAGAAAGCGGCGCTATCGCCTTTGCCAAGCATCAAAAACCCTTCTGTTAAGGTTTGGAATGCCGTTTGAAGCAATTTTCCTTCAAAAGGGCGGTGCATTTTATAAGAACTTACCATTACGGAGTCTTTGTAGTTTGTAATGACATAGTCGAACTTGATGATGTCACCAAGCTGGGCTTTTGTGCCACCCGCAGATTTATAGATCTTATATTTCAATCCCTTCGCTGTTGTTTCGTAGGGCTTGGTTTTACAGGAAGAAAAGATGAGTGCAATGGCCAGTATTGCAAGTGCTGTTTGTTTCATCAGAATAGTATTTGTTTGTATTTGTTTGTTTTAAAAATCGGGTGCAAAGATAATGTATCTGGTTTATTTACCCGCTGCAATATCAACCAGTTCCACGTCGAAAAGCAATACCTCATTTGGGGTAATCACAGGAGGGTTGCCACCGGGTCCGTAAGCCAATTTTGAAGGGATGATAAGGGTAGCTTTTGCACCTTTTTTCATTAATAAAAATGCTTCGTCCCAGCCAGTAATTACCTGGTGATATCCTAAAGTAAACTTTAATCCCGGACCTGGCCTGTCTTTATCACTGTCGAAAACTTTGCCATCAAGGCCTTTACCGGTATAATGTGCTGTGACGTCCTGTCCTTTAATGGGTGTCGCACCAGCACCTTCTGTAGTTATCTTGTAATACAGGCCGTCTTCGGTACGTTTCATGCCTTCAATCTTGTTTGCTTTGATGTAGTCTTTAATAATGGCTTCATCTATTTTAGCCTGCTCGGCTTCGCTATATATACTACGTAGAACTACAATATATTTCATAGTGCTGCCGGGCTTGAGGGCACCTTGGTTACCTGCCAGTTTTGCCAGTTTGTTCACAGAATCTGAACTGATAAAAAATACCGCGCTATCACCTACGCTAAGGAGTTGAATACCTTGCATCAGGTCCCCTTTGAACTGTGATTTCTGAATTGGAATAGGGATTGTCTGATGTCTTTCAAAACTGCTGAAAAACATAGAATCTTTATCGTCATATACAATCAGATCGCACATGGCTTTTTCACCCATTGCAGGTTTTTTGGTGTTATGGGGATTGTATATTTTGTATTTCAGGCCGTCAACAGTCTGATAGTCCTGGCATAATGCTTTGCTACTGAAAGTTGCAAAGAAGGCAATAATTGCTAATATTTTTACTGTTTTCATATGGTATTGTCTGCCAATATTTTATGTTACAAAAGAGAAAGAGTTTAAATTTAATAATTGGACCCTTTGGTGTCATTGCCTTAATACAGTTTGCCTGTATATTTAGCACAAAAAGGGCGCAATTTAGTCATAATTACTTATAAGTTGGCAAAAACCGTGCTGAGAGTTTGGAAACTTGGCAACTTTTTAAAAGTTGACAACTTTTGCTCAATAGCCTAGCTCTACTGCAGGATCCCAGAAATGCTTTTTAAAATCCTGAACCTGATTTTCTTTGATTTTTATGCCTTCCGATATTAAAAGTTCTTCCATAAGCGTTGGTGTCGGGAAATGGTGGCGACCGGTAAGTAGTCCGTTTCGGTTTACAACCCGCTGTGCAGGGACTGGAATATCCTGGCTATGGCTGCTATTGAGAGCCCAACCAACCATGCGTGAGGATAATCCGGTACCAAAGTATTTTGCAATAGCGCCATAGGTAGAAACTCTGCCTTTAGGGATCAAGCGGACAATTCTGAAGACTTTATCGTAGAAGGATTCTTCCATAGGGAATGTTGTTATTTTATTCTGAATCAGGATTTGCAGAATTTTAGGATTTTCAGGAAATATATATTGGCTATATACACAATTAGTTATCCTGTTTATCCCTTAATCTTGTAAATCCTGATTCAGAAATTTCAGTCTTATTTCACAAATCCATTCAGTCTGGTCCGTTCAGCATCTGTCCATTTGCCATTGGCAATGCATTTGCTGATAAGCGCTTTTTTGTCAAGCTGTTTGCAAAAATAAGTTAACGCTTCTTTGGCAGGACTGGCAAGCCTTCCGTTCCAGCTGATCGATGCATCCAAAATAGATTTTGCGCCTTTTTCATCCAGGTAATTTAAAGCCTGCAGTGTCTTAAAGGCATTAGCCCGGGTTCTGAATTCGAAAGAAGGGGTTGCATAGTCGACAAGTTCCTTTATAACCTGGTCATTGGAATGTTTTACTGAATCAGCCGGATGGCCTGCCGTATCCGCAGGAGCCATATAAGAAAGCTGAAGCCAGATCATTCTGGTGGTATTATCCTGTCCGTAGAGTTTGTCTGTTTTGTGGAGATACCTGCTTTTATTCTCGGGAAAATCTGTACAAAGTTTTTGCAATGCAGTTTCAACAACAGAATAAGAGGAGTCACCCAGTAATGATTCGAAAGCGTTTCTTCCGTCATTCGGTATTTTGATCACATTCTGGACGGCTCCCAACCTTACCGAAGCGTCTTTATCACGAAAGGCATCCAGGAACATAACCCATGACTGGATTGTGGTATCTGGAGAAAGTTGCGTAAGTATTTCTTCCTTCATGGCATGGAAAGTTTCTTTGTGAAACACCTTTATCAATACATCCCGTTTGTCTTTCATAGGTTGAGTACGCATGGCTACAAGGGCTTCATATCTATCAAGCATATTGGGGGCACGCAATGCCTGAGATTGCCATTCTTCGGCTGATTTGTCAAATTCGACGGTTTTCAGTACGGTATAGTTCGGATCAAACAACACGAAATCAACGGCTTTGCCACTTGAATTAGGGATGTCCATCAGGAAATGATTGCCTTCAATAGTTTCCGTTTTTGCGTCCATGCTGCCGTCTTTGTAGTGAACTTCAACTGTAATAGGCATTTTGAAATAATCAGTGTATGGTGTTAATGCCTGAACCTGTTCAATGGATATTTCGGTAACAGGTTTGCTATTTGATATCATGTTGTTGTAATGGACATGATAATCCGGTTCACCACCACGGTACAGCCATTCATCAAAAAACCAGTCGAGGTTTACGCCCAGTGTTTTATAAAAGCTCATATACAGGTCGTTGGTATTCGCATTGGCATATGCAAAATCAGTCAGGTAATTTTTAATGGATCTTTGAAATCCATCGTGCCCGGCCACATTGCTCAACATACCCAATACAAAGGCGCCTTTGGCATAGATACGATTACTGCCTCCATGGCTGCCAACAATCGGGTTCAGATCTGTTTTTGAAGCTGCTATAGCCGATTGGGCCTCACCGTACCGCGACCAGTCAAAAGCATCTTTTCCATAAATGTCTTTCATGACATAGTTGGGATAGAATGTTGCGAAACTCTCCTGTAGCCATTGGTCACGTGGACTTTGCGCTGATACCAGGTCTCCGAACCACTGATGGGTCATTTCATGTGCGTTGACACCGATATAGTTGCGGGTAAGGAATTCGCGTTTGTCGCACATGTAGAAATCTCCAAAAGTGGTAGCGGTGGTATTTTCCATGGCACCATACAGGAAATCGCCGATAGGAATTTCTGAATAGCTTTCCCACGGGAAAGGATAGTCAATTTCATTTTCAAGAATATTCATGATCCGCTCGGTATAGCGGTATGTTGGTTCCAGTTGTTCGGGTTTTTTAGGATAGTAATATTCAAAAATCGGAACGCCGCGATTGTTTTTGGTTTTGCGAATATCATAGTCACCAATGCCAAGCATGGTGAGATAAAAACAATGTGGATGACTGATCTTATAATGCCAGGTTGTGGTACCATTGCCGTTTCTTTTCTCTGACAGCATCTTACCATTCGAAAGGACTTTAAAATCCTTATCTACTGTCACCTGCATTTCAGTAATGAGTTTATCACTCGGATCATCAAAGCCTGGTACCCAGTAGCGGTTGTCAAATTCTTCGCCCTGGGTCCATATTTGTTTTTGCCGGCGGTTGGTAGAATCGTTGTAGCCAATAAAATAGATGCCTTTTTTTGGTTTTACTGAATAGTTTATTTCCAGGGCGTGATTGCTGTTAAATTTAAGCGCTGATGGCATGTAAATTACAACGCCGTCAGTAGTTGTTTTGTACTTGCAATCGTTTCCATCCAGGCTTATACTCTTATAATTAATGGCCGGTCCATCAAGTGTTATCGAATCTACAGATTCGCGTATCGTTTTGAAATAATGTGTAACCGAACCTGATACCATTCCTTTTTCAGGTTCAATGCGGATATTGATGAACATCCGTTCCATATCTACCACGCGTTCCCTCATACGGTTTCCTGCATCGGGCATATAGGAGTGTAGCATTTGCTGCGCTATAACCTGATTGGAGTACGATAACAAAATAATGGCAATGAAGAAAAGATATGATCTGACTCTACACATTGGGTTTTGCATTTTATCGGGTTCTGATATGCAAATGTAGAGAAATCGGTCAATAGTCGTCAGGCATCAGGCATCAGTCGTCAGTAATGAAATCTTTCTGTTGAAAATAAGAATTCAGCAAATAACCCCAGCGGGGTTACATGTTTGTAGAATAGAGGGACAATATATTTTTCGACCCCGTAGGCGGTCGTACTGTTAACACGGGCTAACAATTACCAGTTAAAGTATTTCGGCGGCGAAGGACTAAAACAGGGATTCGCATAAACCGTCAAGAAAGATGGTAAATGCGAATCCCAAAAACCCCTAAAAAAAAAACTATAAATGAAAACCGGACTTAAAAAGTCCCTTTCCCGACTATATTTCAGTTTGATCTTTGTATTTATTTGTTCGTTTTTTTTTGTTAAAATATTAGAACCTGGTGACGTTAAAACCAAGGAGGAACCCACCTCTTTTAGTAAAGTCATTCTGGTTCAGAAATGAATTGTATTGGGGCAAACAGTAGCCGTAATTGGTTAGAAACAATTGGAATGTGTGTCCTGATGTTTCAAATTCAATACCTCCGCCAATGTTTGGATGCGGATTGTTTGTTGGATTCTGCGTCAAAGGCTGATCATAATCTGCAATCAAAGCCACGGTTGGTGACAGTTTATACCTTCCAACCACAGAAAAAGCAAACTGTGTATTTTGCATGGTAGATTGAATTTTATTGTTCGCGTCAATA
>Ga0206979_1110_pt1 | contig 12935 bp, 15 predicted proteins | sample Alteio_BWMinCont_19_FD_153463 | JGI IMG/M metagenome (GOLD analysis project Ga0206979, IMG submission 153463) | Enriched cells from forest soil in Barre Woods Harvard Forest LTER site, Petersham, Massachusetts, United States -... | ecosystem: Environmental > Terrestrial > Soil > Temperate forest >... | reverse complement strand
CAACAGCTTTCTAAGTATGAAGTCAAGTCATTGGTATGGTCTGAGATTTCACAAACAAATACTGCTTCGCAATTTATTTTTACTTGCGCACATTCAATAGGGTTATCATCAATAAAGATAAAGCTACCTAAGGATAGATTTAATTTTTGGCATAATTCATCTAAATTCTGTGATTTGTCTTTCCAGTTTATCTGCCATGCAGTGATATGTTCCTTCTTTAAAATCATTTCACTTCTGGTTTGAAAGACAGCAAGCACATCTTGTTCTTGATTTTTACTACAAATACATAGCAAAAAACCTTCCTGTTGTTTTCTAAGCAAGAATTCTTGCAAGGCTAGTGCGTTAGGTGTGAATTGAACTTCAGCCGCGCCTAATTCGGCACAAGAGCCTGACCATAGAGTATCATCACAGTCGACGACTATGACTTTATAGGAGGAATTCGTGATCATATTGAGCTTGCGTAGCACTATTAAGCTCAATAAAGCCTCAAAGTCGTGAGTAAAGGGTATATGTGCTAATTTATTCGTTTGTGAGTCGAAATACTCGTTGTCATGGAATTGGCGAAGAATGTCTTTGCTGCTGATGCAGTATGTGCCAAATAAATCCTGTATGGCATTGGAAATGATAGCTTCTTGTGTGCTAAAAAAAAGTTTTTTATTGTTATCTAGGAGAATGGTAGGTGAGGGAGGTGCAATAAAAATTAAACGTGGCACTTTGAAAAAAGTCGTTGTTGCTTTCAAAGCGGCGACAAAGTTATGCATGAATTGCGATACTACTTCTATATCAAATGAAAAGGATGAGGATTTTTGATAGTGTAGGCAGTCTTCCAATCTAATTAAAATGATATTGATACCCGTGGTATTTGTTCTTAGTATGCTCGTCGGGTCGAGTACCTGCTGTAAAATTTGATTGTAGGGTGACACATGAATGTCAAAATCTGAGTTGTATTCTTTTAATAGGTTTTTAAGTGAGAGTTGGAAAAAATCGGTAACAAAAGTTGAAGCAATAACCAAATTTTTCTTTGAACTGGATGGACATTTACTTTCCGATATATTTTTTTGCAAAAGCTCTATTAATCCCAAATCTGTCTCTAAAAAAACGACTAACCTATTGTTAAATAATTTTGCTGGTTTGGCGTTAGTTAGCGGGATTGCGCCTTGTTTTTTAAAATTTTGGATTGTTTGATAAATGTCATCGACTTCATAACAAACATGATAGTAACGAATATTTTTTTGTAGTAAGCCTTCGACTATCTTTCCACATACCAATTCAATGCTTGGGCCATTATTTGTTTCGATAAGGCAAACATGGGCTTGTTGGGCTTCATCATAAATAATGTTGCTCACATTTATGACGTCATAGAAAGCATGAATATGCTTTAATGCTTCTTCAATATTTTTGCAGGCATAGCCTAGATGATGGATGCGCATAATAATACTATATGCTTCTAAAAAACTGCGGGGGCTTCCAGCCGACTAGCGCTTTTCCATTATGTTTTAAGTCTGCGGCAGAAATTTCTGTTGCGGAAATTTGTTTTGATTTAATATCAGTTGCTATTTGTTTTTCTGATTTGTAGATTAACTCACCCATTATATCCCCATCATAAGTCTTACTCAGGCTTATTTTTTAGCTCGCATTTTAGTTTCTCCATTTCTTCTTTATCCTTAGTAAATTGTTCGGAAGCTGTAGTAAACCCTATCAAATGTGCATCTTCAGGTTTAAGGTTTTTTATTATATTATTATCAAGCGAAATTTGATTTGCGGTTTTTTTAATTTGTACCATTGTGCCGCGCTTCACAAGTCTAAAAATCATTTTATTTAAATTAAAACAAAATTCTTGAATAAGAATGCTATAACCAGGTTTTTTAGATTCATGTGCAGCATAATAAACAATGCTGCGAATATCTTTTTTTGAAAAGCCTTCAAGTAGATGGTCATTTGTTACAATTTCATCAGGGGTGCAAGTAAAGAAGGTAGACTTACCCGTGACTTGTACATTCAAGCTGTAGTTTCCAAATTTATCTTTAATAATGTCAACAATGCGATAAGCTTCTTGATTTTGTTTATATTGTTGAAACTCATTATACTTGTTTAAAATCCAGCTAAAGTATTGCTGGGTTAGTGACGAATTACTGTTCATTAGGCGCGCCTTAAAAAGTCAAGTTACTATTCTTCATCATAATTTCTGCGGGCTTGCACTAGCACACCTGAAATTTTATCTTTTTTTCCTAATAACATCATTTTGAATTTGTCAAAATCAGGACTTATCGGTTTCAGGTACTGATGAGGTCCATCTATTAATAATTGACGAAAGATTATTTCAGGATAATCTTCAAGAGTCACAATAACAAAACTACGATCTTTGGGAGTTTTGTCAGGCTCGATAATTAATAATGTATCCTTGGGGAATTGTGGTTCCATAGAGGCATCTTTCACAGTCAAAGCATAGGCATGTTCACCTATCTTTGCGTCCGTAGAAAGCAGCTCATTTCCGCTTATATCTTCTTTACCTTCAGCCCACCTCGTTGCTTGGCTATATGTTAGCACAGGAATTTTTGTCCAACCTGCAGATTCTGTTTCTTTTGAGTCTAGCCATAAAATTGGCTGCAAACCCTTAAGTTGATCGACTGTTAGCTCAAAAAAATCTGCTATCGATTTGAGTGATGAAAGGTGAGGGTTAGTCGTTGCACCAGACATTATTCGCGACAAAGTAGGTTGCGGGACATTTATTCGCCGTGCCAGCTCCGCGGTTCGAATCCTGCGCTGGAACATTAAGCGACTAAGTATTTCATTTAGTTCAAATTGTGTCTGATTCATACAGGGCCGTATTTTATCAAAGGTTTGCATTATCTTCTAATGTTTTTAACTAATTCTTTAATAATAATCTTAATTGCATATTATATGCAAAACAAGTTGATTGTTCGTTTTTATATGTATAGTATATGCGAAAAATAGATTCAGAAGTATATTTTACTTTCAAATAATCAAGATATGGCTAAGCATTGATTTAATGAGAAAAAACATAAATAAGGGCAATTTTAAGGGAGAGCTAATTCGTTATGTCAGCAACTCAACTTTTATGTCAAATAATTGGAGTCAACCCCCGGAAGTTTTCGAAAGAGGAAAATATTCTTTTAGAAGCTGAGTTTTTTACACGTTTATGCGAAGAGTTGGAAAATTTTTTTAGAGGGCAATATAAGAATTACTTTCGTTTAATAAAAGAGAAAACCAACAAGGAGAGTGAAATGGGTGAAGACAATCTTGTTTATTGCGTCGTCAAGGATATTTTATCTACAAAAGAATATACGCTGGCTGGAATTGCATATTATACCAAGCTGCCAGAAGACGTTATCTATGAGGCGGCTCTTGGAAGTAACAAAGCTCCTTCTGCAACACTTCTTAGAAAAATTATTGAATTGCACCGATCTGTAAGACCCGAACTTTATCGTGAAATCATGGAAAAAGTGACGATGGAATATTTATTAATAAACAAAAACACAAAAGAGGCATGTGATGACTGAGCTATCTCAAAAACTTAAACCAAGACATCTCAATATGATTGCTATTGGCGGTTCTATAGGTACGGGGATTTTTTTAGCGAGTGGTTATTCAATTGCAGTAGGTGGTCCTGGTGGCGCATTGGTTGCTTACGCTTTAATGGCAATCATCGTGTATTTTCTAATGACAAGTCTTGGCGAAATGAGTGCCTATCGACCTACGGCGGGAACATTTTGTGAATACTCTACTCTTTATGTGGGTAAATCATTTGGTTTTGCAATGGGTTATACCTATTGGCTTAATTGGGCTATAACCATTGCCGCGGAAATTTCTGCAGCGGCTATGATTACAAGTTATTGGTTCCCGCAATCTAATAGCATAATATTTTCAGTTATATTTTTTGCGGCAATTTTTCTATGTAATATTTATTCGGTTAAAATTTATGGTGAAGTTGAATATTTTCTATCTTTCATAAAAATTTCTGCCATTTTAGCATTTATTCTATTAGGGGCAGCAGCTGTATTACATACGCAGCAATTTGGTATACCGAATTGGCATAAAAGTGACGCCCCTTTTCATAATGGTTGGGTCGGTTTTATTTTAGTTTTTTTATTCGCTGGTTTTTCTTTTCAGGGTACTGAGCTCGTTGGTGTTGCTTCTGGCGAAACACAAAATCCTGAAACCACCATTCCAAAGTCGATCAAGCTTGTATTTTGGCGACTCACTTTGTTTTATGTTCTAACTATCGCCATTATTACTTTGCTGATTCCTTTTAACGATCCGCGCTTAATTTATCAAGATAATGTTAGTATGAGTCCGTATACAATTATATTTGATAATTATCTGCATCACTACGCGGCTAATATTATTAATTTTATTGCGTTAGTAGCAGTGCTATCGGCTGCTAATGCTAGCATGTACTCAGCAACCAGAATACTTTGGTACTTGGGTAAAGAAAATCAGGCGCCAAGAATATTTAATAATGTTAATAAGCGTGGCATTCCCATTCTGTCGTTGTTAGCAACAGCTCTAGTTGGTTCTTTAATTTTTATTTCCTCTATTATTGGCAATGGCGCGGCTTTTAATTATTTGGTGCAAATTTCTTCGCTTTCAGGATTTATTGCATGGTTTGGAATAGCGCTTAGCCATTATCAATTTCGAAAAAAACATATTGCTAATGTGCAATCTCTAAAATATCGCGCCAGGTTCTATCCTTATGCGCAAATCATATCGATGATAGTATTAGTTTTCATCATTTCCGCTCAATTTATTCCTATTGTAAAAAGTCAAAATTATCAAGTCTTAGATTTAGTTATTACTTATTCCTCAGTGATCTTATTCGCTATTTTTTATCTAGCTCACAAGTTTTATTCCAAATTATATAATAAAGAGAAACATTATGATTATCAATTACAAGAAAACTTTGCATAAAATCTTGCTTCCTTATTTGAAAAAATTGTCTTCACCTTATCTCAATTTAAATAAGTTTTTGAGACAAGCCGAAGAGTTAGCATTATTTATTCCGTTTGAATTAAGTCGGGCAATTGTAAATTTCAGGCACGTTGGTAATAACGAAGGCTGTCTATTGATAAAAAATTTATTATTGGATCCTAAAATTCCTGAAACTCCAAATGTTAAAGTGGTCTCTAAAAAAACTTTTTATAGCGAAGGCTATTTAGCAGCTATTAGTTTTTTACTTGGAGATCCCTATGGTTATCAGCAAGAAAGTAATGGAGACTTGATTCATAATTTATTTCCATCACAAAAAAATCAATTAAAGCAGTCTTCAGATAGCTCGAAAGCAAATCTGGAATTTCATACGGAAATAGTTTTTCACCCTTTCACTCCGGATTTTTTAATATTGTTGTGTCTGCGTCAAGATCCAGATAAAAAGGCAGAAACTATCGTAAGTAGTATTCGTAACGTTCTTGCGAAAAATCTATTATCCCAATCGGATATAGATATTTTAAGAAAACCTATTTACAGAACGGGTATTGATTACTCTTTTGGTAATATTAATAATGCCAAAGGTAATGGTCCTACCATGGCGTGTTTATATGGTGATAATCTCGATCAATTACTTTCTTTTGATTTAGATTTAATGATTGGCTTAACTCCTGAGGCTAACTCGGCTTTGCTAAAATTAAAAGAGGCATTACAAGCTGTCTCAGTCGGGATTAAGCTTGAATGCGGTGATTTAATTATAATTGATAATCGTCGCGTTATTCATGGCCGCACACCATTCCCTGCTTATTTTGATGGACAAGATCGATGGCTACAAAGATGCCTTGTTAGCCGAAATTTACAACAAGCTGAAATATTGTTCGAGAAAAAAGAGCAAATTATTAGTTTTACTAACTTTGAACATATTAAAGTAATTAATCGTAGTGTTTATGAATAAATTAAAAATTGATTTAATACTTGTTTCAGTACCAATATTTTGGGCTTTAACCTTTCCATTCATTCATATATCAGTTCAGTCAATCTCGCCTGAGACATTTGTGTCCTGGCGATTTTCTTTAGCAGCATTTTTCTTGCTGCCCTTTATTTTTACCCGATTGCATAAGCTGAACTTATATGTTCTATCTTGGGGGATAGTATTAGGTTTACTTAACGGTGGAACATTTATCTTTCAAACAATAGGTCTAGAAACCGTTTCTTCTGCCCGAGCTGCTTTTATCACGGGTAGTAGTGTAATTTTGGTTCCTATCTTAAGTTTATTAATGAAATTAGGTAGCCCTAAAAAAAATGATTTTATTTTAGCGTTGCTTTGTCTGCTTGGGCTATACATTTTAACTGGAGCAAATTTTTCAGGACTATCAATAGGTGATTTTTGGGTGGCATTATGTGCGTTAACAACCGCGTTTTCTATTATCCTCATTCAGAAGGTCACGCCAAATATCGACGATATATTGTTATTTACTTTCTTGCAAATATTATTCACCGTCCCATGCTGTCTGATTACTCAGCCAAATATTTTAGATGCGAATCTTTTTAATAATTATTTTGTGTTGTGTTCAATTGTATTTTGCGCGTTGTTTGCAACCACAATTGCTTTATTGATACAGGCTAAGTTTCAGAAATATACTTCAGAATTTAGGGCTGCGCTAATTTTTACAACAGAGCCAGTGTTCGCTACAGTTTTTTCTTATATTTTTTTTAATGAAGCGATTAATATTCATATTGTTGCGGGGGGAATATTTATTTTGGGAAGTATTCTTTTAGGGGAATATTTTAATTCTGCCAGAAGGATGGTTCAGGTAATGCATTAATTAATGGCCCATCGCATTCGAGCTGCAATTTTTTTCCCGATCCCATTAATCGATTGTAAATCGGTAAAGCTTGCATTAATCACACCCGTAATATTCCCAAATTTTTCTAATAACTGTTTTGCTCGTAAAGGCCCAACACCGGGCAAGCCTTGTAAAATATACATCTGGAGTTTTTTCTTACCTTTGGGACGTTTAATGTGTCGTGGTATTGGCAAGTTGGTGCTGTTATTTATTTGATTAACAGCATATTGCATTAATCTCGCGCTTTCTATCGGGTTTTGTGCTCTTAATATAGGTATACCTAAAATTATGTTTATCATGATCAGCGCGCCCTGAATTGCCTCTAACCGGACACCGATATTTTTAAGATCTTTGGTGGTGCCTTCAAGTAGTAAGACGGCACGTATTGGTGAATTTATCAGCCGACACATTTGGCTAAACAAACGCCCATCAATTATTGATTCCGCAAAATCAAATATTGTTTTCCGTTCAAAAATAATTTTATTAGAAAATTGATAGTCACCTAATGGTAATCTCTTTACTGTAATACATAATTTGGGATTCGTTTGCAAGCTGGCAAGCAGAGGGCTGCTATTTTCGCGATCATCAACAAAGACGTTAACAGTATCCATATTTATTCAACCTATAGTCTAATTGCTATTTTTTGAGATTTTTCCTAAATGCGTGTAGGCGGGATGTATGAGGATTTTTTAAATAGATATTCTATGAATGATGCTGTGAAATTTATAGTCTACGTAATTTTTCGTTGTTTTTGCCGCTTAATTAAATAACTTTAAAAATGTTTGTTAAGCTATTCTGAGCGATGTTGAATTAGCTGCGCTTACCAATGTGTCTAAATAATCCGCCCAATGCTGCATCATCTTTCTTCTTTCAGGTAAATACTCTGCGTAGTTGTATGCCGCGCGAATATTATTACGTTCCGCATGCGCGAGTTGTCGCTCAATCGCATCACGGTTCCAACCTTGTTCATTCAGTAGGGTAGAGGCCATGCTGCGAAACCGTTGCCCAGTCATTTCATCCTTGGTATAACCGAGTCGTCGCAGAGCACCTAGCACAGCATTATTAGACATTGGACGACTAATAGTTCTAAGGCCAGGAAAAACATATTTTCCACTGCCCGTCAGCGCTTGTATCTCACGAAATAGCGCAATAGCTTGAGTAGATTCGGAAGGAGATTACATAAAAAAACCCTTATTTACAAGGGTTTCAAGACTATTTCGGAACTCTTAGGAAGGTATAATGGTGGGGCGGAGTCAATCACATTGGTTAAGTAACTAATTGAATTAAGTTAATAAATCAAATGTGATTTTCCAGAATACCCCCAATAATACCCCCATTTGATCTGTGTTGAGCGATTAAATCGCTAGATTCCAGCGAGTATTAAGCCGGTAAATAAAAAGCAGCGACCAATTATTATCAAGGCTGGTATAACATATTTATCATTAAAATTTAATATCTTTGGTGATCTTGATAATTTACCGATTAGGTAGAATGTGATGACAACTATGGTTGTGTAGCTTGAAAAATCAAGAACCTTATTCATTATGTGTTGACTATATAACTGAGAAATTACCAGAATTGGCGCCAAAACAATTGCGCCTCTTGCTATTGATCTCCAACCTTTGCTTTCGCAATTATGCGCACATTTCCAAACTGCATACGGTGCCAGAATTTCAAAAAATCCATATAGTAATAAAAGAATTAATGTGATCAAGGGTGCTTCAGAATAAAAATTTTGTGAAGTAGATAGAAATATCCCATTAAATATCCATAATGGCAGACAGTAAAAAAGCCAGTATGCTTTCCAAAGTTTAGTTTCACCTTTTAATAAACGAGTTAACACTTTTTACCTCATCAATATATTACATATATTTTAAATGCGAATTTTTATTCTCTTAACTTTACTATGTTTTTTGCTACCAATGACTCCAATATGACTTTTCCTAATCTTCCGTTACTCTTTTCGGGATTTTTATCCATGTATTGAGTGAAAGTGTCATTTATTGATAATGGAGATGTGACAAAGTTATCAGGTAAGCTATTAATGTATGAACCGGCAATTATTCCATCAGCATAACCTATGAAATAATACATACAGACAATTTGATCTACCTTGTTATCTTTTTTATTACAAGTTGCGAGAAACTCTTTTGGTGTTGTATCTGCAAACAGATTTGATGAAAAAAATATTGTTAAAATTACCATTAATATTTTAATTCTCACTATATTTACCTCTTCCAAAATAAAATTAATCATGTTGATACGGGGGCTTCATTTGTCGCGTTGTTGTCAGGCGAAGATTCGTTATTTATGGTTACAACTCCTGATTTTACCAACTTGTAATGTTCAAGCTCTGACAGTTCTTCTTCTAGCTTAAGTGAATTTTCAATTAAATCTATTGCTAAATTAGAAGTTGGAATTTTTAAACTATCAGCATAGACAGATGATAGCTGAATACCAATTGAGTCAAGTCGCGTCAATAATGGTGGATGAGTGTCAGTCGGATGTGTAGTGCTGCTTTTTCCGATTTCATCTTTCATAAAATCTGATGGGGTTAATTCGCATACAGAACTAAAGAAGCTTGAAATATTTATAATCTGTTTTCCGTTGTTCAGAGCTTCTTTGATTTTATCTTGTGTAAATTGCCATGCATGTTGGTAAATATGGGCTTTGAGAAGCGCTTTTGCCATAATTGTAGGAGATGATATTTTCGCACCTAATCTATCCGCATTTAATTCTCTTTCTCTGCCAATTTCTTTTTCAGCTTTTTCAAAAGAGAAGATGAATAAGCTCATAAAATAGATAGCAGGTAAAAATGCTACTGACTCTCCACCATGCGTATGCAATGTGGCAAGAGTCTCAATAGAGCCGCGATAAATGGGATAAAATTTTTGGCTCCATTTAGTATCATCACCAACAAAATGACCTAATTCATGGCCAACAATCGATTGGAGTTCATCTTGCTCAAGCACTCTGCAAAATGGTAATGATATAAATAAAGTTTTTCCGGATATTTCACCGTCAAGACAAATAACTTTAGTTTGTGTGACGAAAAAAGTAGGTTCTAATCCTACAATAATCGTATCTGGCGGTGTTGTACCAGTTTGTTTGGCAATTGATTCGATAAACTGCCAAATTTTTGGATAAGCATTTTTATATAATATTTTTCCGAAGACTCGTGCTTCAGCGCGTTTAATTGGAGAGAGTGCTTTGATAGAAACACTTATTACAGCAATCAACGCTGCAATGCTTACTCCAAGAATAATGCCATAGTGTAATCTACCAAAATAATATGGTTCGGCGAAATAAATACTAAAGACTAAAATAGCTGAGTTAGCTGCGACTAAAATCACTGAACTTATTTGAGAGAAGAAAAGTCCAGGCCGAAACAACCAGAAAAGAATGTTTCTGTTTTTAGCTGCAATTCTACCCAGAATAGGTATTAGTAATATAATAAAGATGCTATAAAATAACGTTATAATTGACGCGTAGTTTAGATATTTAACTTGAAAATACTGATTACAAAAATCTAATGTAGTATTGCTTAGATTTGAATCTTTACAAAAATTGCCTATATCTAATGCTTCTGGGATTTTACTATTAATTGAATCAATGCCAGGTAAGCGATCACCAAGAACTTCTAAGTATAGTTTATGGTATCCGTTGGATACTAAATTACTTACCGTAATTCCCATGATTGGTATTATTAAAGAAAGCCCGATCAAGATTGCCCAGAATTTAATTTTTTTCATTTTCGTCTCTATTTAAATTATGTTCTTCACCTCCTTTTTTTGATACTCATAGTCCGTGGTTGATTAAGTATAAGCCGCATATTCTAACTGGATGAAAAGAAAACATCCAGTACTTATTAAGATTGGTCAAAAAATACGCGAACTGCGCAAATCTAAAGGATTTTCGCAAGAAAGTTTTGCGGACGAAGTTGGGCTGGATAGAACATATATGGGTGGCATCGAGCGCGGGGAGCGAAATATTGCTGCTCTAAACATCGTTCGTATAGCGAAGGCTTTAAAAGTGGAAGTGGGGGATTTATTTCCCCAGGTTAAGTTTTTAAAATTAGATTAATAATTGATCATTTAGAGCTAGATTAATACCCTCTTTCCTTTTTCCATTCTTCATCTCTTTTTTTGCGCTCAGCTTCCTCAATGAGTCTTCGTTGATGCCTCAGGAAATCTGTAAATTTATCAGCCTCTTCAATTGTCATTTCTCCATCTGCGACCGCTTTAGTAATGTTATTTGCAATTTGAAACATATTGTCACCTGAGTCTATTCTTCCATCCGGTAATTCAAAATTGATTCCATTATCTGGTTTTGCGCGTGGAATTATTCTTTCTACGCAGAGACGAAGAGCTGTAAGGTCGCCTGCAGTAGCGCGTTCAATTAGTTTTTCAATGATTGCATTCGCGTGTTGATCCAGCATGCCGCGTGGAGTTGTCATTTTACTTCTCCTTGTTTAATAATTTAGATTGTTTTAGTCATAATAAATCAAACATATTTATTCCGAATCGTAATGTTGCTTCTCTCAATGATAGATTAACTAATTCATTGTGGACAAAGCACAAACGCTCGAAGGTTTTCCAATGCATTCCTTTGGGCTTCAAACCTTCACCATTTAAAATGCCTGGCTCCCATTGCATGCGGTCGCGAATCTTGTCAGCTTTTCTTGAGGCACGATCACCAACATTTTCACGCTGGCTAGGATATGCCAATTGATAACAGCGACGACAGGCGAATATTGCGCCGCCATACAAAATAGCCACACGTCGCCCGCAATTACGCGCAGGACAACGAAACCATGGTCGTTTACCGCCGAGATTGCAAAGTGACCAGTCAAGATCAATGGAATAACTCATATCTTTCCATTCATCCGATTGTCTATAACGATAACTTAATATCACACATTTTTCAGCGACTAATACTCGTATCGATCCGGTGATTTCGTCATTGTGTAGCCATTTCGTGCTAAATGAGGTGCCGGTGGTGAGCAGACCCTTCCGGCGCCATTTTCTAATATCAATGGTGTGATAATTGTGGACTGTGGATTTCGCACTGTAATACCAATGTCTCCCACTACCTATTCCGCCCATTTATATCTCCATTATTTTACCGAAATCATTTGGTAAATTAACCGTTTATTCACCCTCTGATGCGCGTCGGTATGCTTCAGCAGCAGTGACACTTTCTTCGCTTTGATCATCAGAAACCGACAAAAGCGATGAAACCGATTTAACCTGCCATTGTTCCGCGGAAGTTTTTCCACTACTGCGAACGAACCGGAGACCATCAACAATTTGTCCTTCGTGACGCTTAATCCATCGACCCAAACGATGACGATTAATTTCACCGCGTTCATCAGCAATATCGTGTAGTATTTCTTTCAGTTCAGTATAGTCATTACCCGGGAGGTTTGTTCTGTTGACTGCCTCGCGTACCATCGCAGGCGCATTTCCAAAAACAGATTGCCAAGCAGTTAATAGTCGGCCAAGTTGTTCACGGTCTGGGTCTTCTTTTATTGCCTCAAAGATTGATGCTGCTGGATCAGCACATCCAAGCCATAGAAGTGGCTGGCGACATAAATCAGACCAATCACCAAAGCCCGCTAATGACTTGCATTTAGTTCTTGGTTTTTCAGCAACAATCCAAGCACGTACTATGACAATTGCAGCTGATACATAACGCTCGCGTTCGTGAAGTACTTCTGAAATCAAATTGGGTCGTTTAAATGTGCGAGCTGCTGGGATTTCAACTTCAGGGTTAAGGTTGATGGTAATGCAGCGTCGAGTCATATCTTTTATCGGCGCAACATTATTGCCGCTAGATAAAAATAGTGCTCGAGTGCTTACTGTGGCAGTTTTCGATAATCCAAGTATTCGCCCAGTCATAAATTCTGCAGTCAAAGCACTGCATAAGCTTTTATGTGGTAAAATATCGCTTGTTAGATTATCAAACTCAATCACCGCTGGCGCCCGCAAAAGCTCAGCTAGCAGTAGTTTGCGACATTCCTCATCATCAGCTGGGAACGTTGTCGGCGTTCCTTGTTGTGGTGTGGCAAAAGCAGTAATTAATGCGCAAAGATAAGATTTACCTGACCCAACAGCGTGAGCGCGTACATGAATCATGAATGCA
>Ga0206979_1070_pt2 | contig 13090 bp, 24 predicted proteins | sample Alteio_BWMinCont_19_FD_153463 | JGI IMG/M metagenome (GOLD analysis project Ga0206979, IMG submission 153463) | Enriched cells from forest soil in Barre Woods Harvard Forest LTER site, Petersham, Massachusetts, United States -... | ecosystem: Environmental > Terrestrial > Soil > Temperate forest >... | reverse complement strand
TTGTCAGAACGTTGCTAGGTGGCACCAACCTTGGCACGTTCACGGCGGGTACTGGCGAACTCGATTTAACAAATACCGATGGCCAATACGATTTCTTGATTCAGGGACTCGCAATCGACGGAAGAAATATTTCAGTAAAGATCGGTAGGCCAAGCGATCCTTACAATAATTTCTATACCGTGTTCTCTGGCACAGCTTCAGATTGGTCGGTTGAAGAAGACTTGGTAAAAATCTTCCTTATAGATAATAGCTACAGGCTAGGTGTCACCCTTCAACCAAACCTTTACGGCGGCACGGGCGGTTCTGACGGCGGAACAGATTTATTCGGCAAGAGAAAGCCGCGTGCATTCGGGTACGTAAACAACGTAAGCCCTCCGTGTGTTGTGCCAGCTTCGCTTATCTATCAGGTCCATGACGGTTCTGTTTCAGCGATAACAGCCGTGTATGATCGTGGTTCGGTGCTGACGTTCAGCGCTGACTACGCGACATATGCTTTGCTAGCCGCAGCGACTATAGCTGCCGGACACTACGGAACGTGCTTGGCTCAAGGATACTTCAGGCTCAACACAGCACCGACAGGAACGATTACCGCAGACGTTAGCGGAGACAACACGGGCGGTGTATTTGCGTCAACGTCAACCGATATCGTAAGGCGCATTGTCTCGACGACGGGAACGGTTGGCGACCCTAGCGGACTCTATCTTCCGTCATTCATTTCTGTTCTAGCCGCGCAGCCCGCTCCTATCGGGTATTGGGTTGCCCCGGATTCAACAAATACTATTGCGGACGCTCTAGCTAATATCATGGGGGCGATAGGGGGATGGGCTGGCTTCAGGCGTTCCGGTCTTCTTGATGTTGGGATTGTATACGGGCCTTCAGGCAGAATTCCAAATGCGATGTTCGACAGAACAGACATTTTTGAAATAAGCCGCGACCCGTTGCCAACCTCTCTTTCCCCGCCGCCGTACAGGCAGCGTTGCGCTTACCAACATAATTGGACGGTTCAAACGGATATCGCGGGAAGCGTCGGGGCAACTCGCACAAGCTTTCTTGCGCAAGCCGACAGGTATTCGGAGTCGGTAAATACCAACGTTCTTTTGAATCATCCGTTCGCGATAGATCAAACGCCAGTGGCCAGCTACTTTCTAAATCAATCCGATGCACAGGCAGAGTCTGACAGACTGTTAGCTTTGTTTTCCAAGAACGCTGCGCTTTATCGCTTCAAGGTTGGATACCAGCCGTTTGCGTTAGACCTTGGCGACGTTGTCAACGTCACTTACCCGCGTTGGGATTTGACTGTTGGAAAGAACCTACAGGTGTTGGAATTCACCGAAGACGCGCAAGCGGGTACAATTGAAATGGTTGGTTACGGATAAATGAGCAACAACGCATATATTGCATATACCAACCTTGCAGACAGCGCGGCACTTCTAACCGCGTCGTCAGCAACCATCCTCTTACCGATTTCAAATTTGAACGTTCCGCACATCGCTAGAAAATGGCGCGGCCAAGGTGGCGCAACTGATAACTTTGTGTTTGACCTTGGTGCGTTGAATACAATCGACACCGTAGCGATTTTCGGAATCACTGGAACGCAGATACGCACACGAATTTCTAGCGTTGATGCCACAGGCGCTGCGGGCGATCTTTACGACACCGGAACGATTGCCGTTGACCAAAACTATTTGTCGTCAATAAACCTGATAACAACTGGCGCGGTATCCGGCAGGTACATCCGCGTCGATATAACCACGGCTGGCGCATACGTCGAAGCTGGTCGGTGCTTCATCGGTGCTCGTACTCAATTCTCGTACAACTACGTAGCAGGATGGTCGCGGCTTTGGAATGACCGAAGCGTAAAGACAAAGACGCGCGGCGGACAAACTCAGGTTTGGAAAGATAACAAGTATCGTTCAATTGACGTATCGTTTGATTTTCTGATGCAGGCCGACAGGGACGGCTTCGTTGAAACAATAGACATGATTAACGGATACGGAGTCGATGTTCTTTTCATTGCCAACCCATCAAGCACAAACCTTTCCAAAGATTCAATTTGGGGAATGATTTCGGCCATGACGCCTGTAGTTCAGCCGTCAGTAAAGACTTTCACTAAGCAATATCAAATCGAAGAAAGACTCTAAGTAAATGGCTTTCGTTCTAGCAGACAGGGTAAGGGAGTCTTCAACAACAACAGGTACAGGCGCAATAGCTCTAGGGGGTGCTGCAAACACGTCTTACCAGCCCTTCAGCGGCGTAATGAGTATTGGCGACACTTGTTGGTATTGCATGGTACTTCCCGGTTCGGCTTGGGAAACAGGAAACGGAACCTACAGCGGGGCTAGCACACTGACTCGAACGTCGGTAATTGCCAGTAGCAACGCAGGCGCTCTTGTGAATTTCGGGGCTGGCACCAAGGACGTTTTCATTTGTCAACCGGCACTGCCTTCGAAGGCGTTTCCAACCGGAACGTTGATGTTGTTTCAACAGACGGCTGCACCAACATATTGGACTAAACAGGTAACGCACAACGACAAGGCACTTCGCGTTGTGTCTGGCACGGCATCGTTCGGCGGAACAAACGCGTTCTCGACAGTGATGGCGCAGACGACGGTTGGCAATACAACGAACACGCAATCCACGTCACCGTCTCACACGCACACAGTAAGCAACGGACAGGGCGGCGCGCAATTTAATTTCGCGTCTGGCGGATCGCAAGGCGGTCAAATTCAAGTGGTAACTACAAGTTCAATCGGTAGCGATGCCCCGCATAATCACACGATTGCGTTGTCTGTGACCTATGTTGACCTGATTATCGCCTCAAAAGACTGACGCGAAAATGATTATAGCACAGACTCTTCCGCAGACGAACTTCGGAAGATAGCAAACTTTTACAGCATTAATTGAGGATAAAACATGCGAGTTACTATTGTTGCCGACGACAGCAAAGTAGTCGTTGAGGGAATGCCGGAATGCGTTGATCTGTCTTCACTTGAAGAAGACGTTCACGCTGTCCAATGGTATGGCACGGTTGGAGAAGTAGAGTTTAAGCAGGACTATATCAACAACACGCGCGCTCCTAACGAGCGTATCACTGACTTCACGCCGTATCAAAAGTTCGTAGACCTTTGGACGGTCGAAGCCAAAAAGGAACTTACGGTACCCCCTGCAGCATCGGTGCCAAATGCTTCCTGATAAAAAAGTAAAATGCCCTTACACGGGTTTCAAAACGTCATGCTTTGATGGCGTTACAAAGCATTTATGCCCGAAGTGGATTCACGTGTTGGGCGCTGACCCAAACACGGGCGAGCAAGTTAACAAATATGCGTGTTCGGACTTCTGGATTCCAATGCTTCTAATCGAGAACTCTCAACAGCAACGCCAGACAGGCGCCGCAGTCGAAAGCTTTAGAAACGAAATGGTGAAAATCAATAACGGCCCGGTGTTGCCGCCGCCGGGTCAAGCAAGGATGATTGAAGGTAGATGATAAAAAAGATTTGGATGACTCTGGCCGCCCTTTTAGTGGCGGCTTTTTTATTGCCTACAATAGCAAAGGCAGAAGTCGCAAGCTACTACTACGAGGGAAAGCGCACCGCCAATGGCGAGCGCTTTAACCCTGAAGGAATGACAGCGGCTCACCGAACATTACCGTTCGGAACAATGGTCCGCGTATGCCGCGACTCCTGCGTAATAGTTCGAATCAACGACCGTGGCCCATTTATTCGTGGCCGAGATATCGACTTGTCGCGCGGCGCTGCACGAGCCATCGGGCTTATCGGCGTTGGTGTAGGCAAAGTCTCAATGCAAAGGATTTAATAAATGAGCCAATGGCCGCATGACGATGCACGCTCGCGTGCAGCCTTCTACGGTGACCCTGATAGGGGCGAACCGGGAAGGCAATTAGTACCGGTTACCCCACCGTTCCAAATGTATTACGACGGCAAGCCTATTGCGCACGTCATGTTTCACCGCAAGGCCGCGTCGGCACTTTCCGCTGTGTTCAACGAAATTTGGGAACACTGCGGTAAGGATCAAGCGAAAGTAAACGAGTCAGGCGCGTCTGATTTCTGCGGTTCTTATAATCCTAGAAAGATTCGCGGTAGCTCTACAGTATGGTCTAACCATGCTTACGGCGCTGCAATCGACTTGAACGCTAAGGCTAACGCGATGGGTAACCATCACGGCACAATGCCTGCGTTTATTGTTGCTGCGTTCGATAGGCAGGGCTTCAGGTGGGGAGGGCGCTACAAAGGCCGTCCCGATTGGATGCACTTTGAAGCTGTTGACGCAGGAAACGTTGCACCTGTTGGCTTCATGCCGCAGGCAGATAGCGACAGCGACGAACAGCAAGACAACAACGAGACATATCAGTGTGACGTTCCAGAGTCAGAGCCTACAAGCACGCCTTGGTACAAAAAGGCTTGGTCTTGGGTTTCTGGCGGCGGCGTAGGTGCTCTTGGTGTCGGCGGATCGTGGCTTAGTGGCGTAACGCCTCTTACGATTGTCATTATTCTTGGCTTCGCATTCGCGGTGTTCTGCGTCGTGTGGTTCAGTAAGAAGGGCCACGGATGGTAATGGCAACGCTAGCCTATCTAGGCTCACATTGGGTTCTTGTGATTGTTGTAACCCTCGTTGTCGCTGGTCTAGGAGTTGCTGCATATATTCTGAAAAATTTGAAATTTGCGCTGGCCGCAATCGTGATTGCTGTATGCGGCTTCGCATATCAGGGCGCGGTAACGTCAGGCATTCAAGATCAAATGAATAAGGACATCGCTGCACAGGCAGATTTGTACAAGGGGCGGCTCAACACATTGAGCGATCTTGCACTTAAGAACGCGGCACAAGCAAAAATCGACGCAGACAAAATTGCAGAATTGGAAAGTAAGGCTAGTGAAACTCCTAAGAATGATGGCGCTTGCTTTGATGCTGACGCCGCTAGGCGGGTGTCTAACATCGGGAAGCAAAACCGCAAGTCAGTTGCCACCGGTTCCTTCGGACATTCAGGTTTGTTTTTCAAAGGGAGTCGGTAACGTCCCACAAAAAGCATTGAACATTGCCGAAGTTGAACAGCTTTGGAAAAATGACCGCGTGCGAGTTGTCGTGATGCAGACATGCGGCACGCGGTTCTACCAGTGGTACGAAGACCTACGGGTAAACTGGAAATGAGTATCGTAGAAATCGCCGCGCTGTCTTTGATGGTGACGTTGGGCGCATTAGTCGTAGGTTGGGTTTGGACAATCGCAAACCGTATCTCGGCTGTAGAATTGAAGGCTGATGCGGCCGCGTCACGCGCAGATGCGGCAGGCATCAGCGTTGCGATACTTTCGCAAAAGGTTGAAAAAGTTTCAGACGACCTTTCTAGGCACCGCGAAGACGTGGCTAAGGAATACGTTTCATTCAATCACATGGTTGCTCTTGAAAACAGATTGGTAGACGCCATCACGGGACTCGGAAACCGTATTGATGGGCTTTTTACGCGGGTGACGCACTCCTAACTTGTCGGGCCACCTTGAAAAGTGTTCCTAAAACAGGTACACATTCCTTACTCAAAAAATGGGGTTCCATGTCAACGTCGCAAGAGTTGAGCGAAGAACTATGCCAACTGGCTGTAGTAGCACTTACGGAGCACGGTTCACAAACCGCAGCCGCATCTGCTTTGGGCATTGCTAGGAGTACGTTTCAAAAGAGACTTAAGCGGGCCGCTGAACGCGGCATGATGCTTGACCACCCACCGGCCATGCCGGGCTTTCGTATCTCGCGCGTCAACGACGGACCAAACGGTAAGTCGGTTGAGCAGAAGCCGGAACACGGCGAAGTCTACACGCCACCTTTCGACCACGTCGTAAAGAAACTCTCTGTTCTCACCAGTGGTGACGGCAGAGAGATTCTACGATGGACGAAAAGCGACTTAGAAGCGCAAGCAGCCATCGCAGCAATCCGCACCGTCGTTGATGAACTTAAGAAAGACCTTCCCCGTATTAATATTCCGGCAGGCCCCGCGTACCTCAATGAAGATTTACTGAATCAGTTTACTATTACCGATCTCCACATGGGAATGATGGCTTGGAAGGAAGAAACAGGAGTCGCGGACTACGATCTTAAGATAGCTGAAAAGCTTCTTCTTGATTGGTTCTCTGCGGCTATCGCAATGTCACCACCGGCAAAGTATGCGGTGTTTGCGCAGATTGGCGATTTCATGCACCACGACTCGCATGAATCAGTTACGCCAACCCACCGGCACATCTTAGACGCAGATAGCAGGCTTCAAAAGATCATTAGAGTCTGTGTTCGAGTCAACCGTCAGATTATCGCAATGTTAGCTTACAAGCACGAGCATGTGCATGTGATCTACGCGGACGCAAATCACGATCCCGCCTCGTCGGCTTGGATGCGTGAATTGCTTCACACGATGTACGAAGACGAACAGCGTGTGACAATTGATAACTCACCCGGCACGTACTATGCCCGCGAGCACGGTAGAACCGGGTTGTTCTATCATCACGGCCACAAGAAAACCATTAACGACTTGGCGGAAATGTTCGCCGCGACGTTCAGGGAAATATTCGGACGTTGCCTACAATGCTATGGACACACCGGCCACAAGCATTCTGACGAAGTCAGCGAGAGTCCGCTAATGAAGGTTGAGCGTCATAGGACACTTGCGCCGCCAGACTCCTACGGTAGCAATTGGGTATCTGGTAGGGATGCCAAGGTTATCACCTACCACAAAGAGTATGGCGAAGTAGGGCGCTCTATTATTTCGCCGCGCATGTTAGCAGCCAATGACAACGCGCCGCTAGCGTTAGCCGCGTAATGGAAGAGTGTCGCATATATCTTTCGCCGCGTGATGAATCAATTTTCTGTCTGGTTTCGCCAGAAGATTACCTTTGGGCTTTGCAATGGAAATGGCAATTCACATTGGACCGTCACAAGGTCAAAATGTATGCGACACGTTCGACGTGGGAGTTTGGTCGGCGCAAAAAGATTTACATGCACAAGGCGATTTTGTCTGAACGCATGGAGTCTCAGCATCCTTCACCGGCTCACCACATAGGAGACCACGGAGATTCAGATTCGCTAAACAATAAGCGCGGCAATCTTGAATGGGTGACAGCTATTGAGAACGCAAGCCGCAAACGCTCAATCCGCTGGCGACATTTGCCAGCCAACGACAACACAGAACATTCCAAGGCAGCATGACATTTGAGCTACAAGATTCGGGAGATAGACGGCGGCGATAACGCCGACATTTTAGCAGACATTCACAAAACCTGTTTCAAGGACACCGCGAAGCAAGTTGATTACGAACAAGGTTATTGGTGGCTGGCATACAACGATAAAGAGCCTGTTGCCTTCGCTGGCATCACGCCAAGCACATTGGGATTCAATACAGGTTATTTGAAACGCGTTGGCGTATTGCCGGAACACAGAGGACAAGGTCTACAAAAGAGGCTCATTAGAGTCCGCGAAGCGCGAGCTAAGAAACAGGGTTGGTCAAGAATCGTAACCGATTGCACAGACAACCCGGCCAGCGCCAACAGCCTTTACAAGGCAGGATACAAGATGTTCACGCCAACTTGGCCGTGGGCCTTCGACAACAGTTTGTATTGGACAAAAAATCTTTAGAGGAGAAAGAGTTTTGCTATACCGAACACCTTGCATCTACATCATAGGGTCATTGCGCAACGAAGCTATTCCACACGTCGGCAACGCAGTTCGTGCGGCTGGCTTCGAAGCGTTCGATGACTGGCACGGCACCGGCCCGAAGGCTGATGACCATTGGTTTGAATACGAGAAGCTACGCGGTCGCACGTACACCGAAGCGCTAGCTGGCAGGGCTGCGCAAAACACGTTCGCTCTTGATCGTGACAACATCATGCGAAGCGAAGGCGTGATTATGGTTCTTCCGGCTGGCAGGTCTGGCCATATGGAATTTGGTTTCGCTCGCGGTCGCGGCATCCCCGGCGTCATCCTGTTGGATAAGGAACCGGAGCGCTACGACGTGATGTACAATTTTGCTTCGAAGATCACATACGACGTGAAAGAAGCCGTTGAGTACATCACGAGTCAATTACGGGTGTCGCAATGAATCCAAATAGCAGGACAGCTTACTACTTCGATAATCAGCCGATGGCTCACAGCTTCTCACCGGGCGGCATGCCAGCGGCGAACGACAACAAGCCAACTCCGCTCAACGATCTTTCGCGGTCAATTCGAGTTGACAACGAGCACTTCTATACCGACCTTCAGACAGGCTTGCCAATCAAGAAAGACAAGGGCAACGCCTTGATGTTGATTGTTTCCGAAATTGCGGAAGCATTCGAGGGCGAGCGAAAGAACTTGATGGATAGCCACTTGCCGCACCGTAGGTGCGTTGAGGTAGAGCTAGCAGACGCTCTTATTCGCATCTTCGACTATGGCGGCGAGCACAGCCTAGACTTTGACGGCGCTATTGCAGAGAAGCGGGAATACAACAAAACCCGCAAAGACCACACACGGGAAGCGCGGTTATCTCCAAACGGAAAGAAGTGGTGAAAATGAAAATATATGTAGCCGGAAAAATGCGCGGCCTTCCTGATTTTGGTCATCGCGCTTTCAGGGACGCTGCTGACAAATTTCGTTCAGAGGGGCACGAAGTATTCAACCCTGTTGAGGAGTGCGAACGAATTTATGGCGACAACGTCTACAAGAACAACCCGGAGGGCGACGAGTCCAGAGCGGGCATAGACCCTAGAGTCGTGTTCGGAAATGATATGGCTTTCATTTGCGATCACGCTGACATTGTTGCTTTGCTGCCCGGATGGGAAACCAGCAAGGGCGCTATTGCCGAAAAGGCTGTTGCAGATGCTTTGGGCCTGAAGGTGATGTTCCTATGATCGTAGGAATTGCGGGGGAGGCGGGTTCTGGCAAGGGTACGGCTGCGGAAGTGTTGGCAGAACGCGGATACATCAGGGGGAAATTCGCCGGGGCGTTGAAGGAAATGTTGCGAGCGCTGTTGCACTATCAGGGCGTTCAACAGATAGACCGATACATTGAAGGCGACTTGAAAGAAGTTCCAAGCAAGTATCTTGGCGGTAAGTCACCGCGTCACGTCATGCAATGGTTAGGACACTCAGGCAGGGAAAATATAGGCGATGACTTTTGGATTGACGTTGAGTTGAGGAAGCTTGAGGGATTGCCGAAGGTTTTGTTTGACGATCTACGATACGACAACGAAGAGGCCGCGATTGTAGCTCGCGGCGGTCTTGTGCTTCAACTAGTCGGTAGGGGCGGCATCAACGGCGATCATATATCGGAACAGTTCAAGCCGAAGAACCCGGCTATGGTGATTGAGAACACCGGAACAATTGAAGACCTGCAAAAACAAATCAACACGTTTGCCGATGATATCAGTTGGATAAACGTCAACGTAGCGGCATAAGCCGCCAACTTAAAAGCGCCTAGCCCTTTCGGGTTAGGCGCTTTTTTCGTATCAAAATTTGTCGCACCTGTGACCGCCGCACGGCGAGTCGCGTTCTGGAATATTCGTAATGGCTAGCGCGAAGGCAATAGCGACAACCAACACGATGAACAAAAACAGTTTTGTCACGCTGCTGCCCTTATAGCCGTCTCAATGGTCAGAAGCCTTCGACCGAACGACGGGCTGGCGTCGGCAAGCTTTGGAATCTTCTTGTCGGCTAGCAACACGCATGTATGGTCACGCTTGAACATATCAGCGACTCGCCGGTTACCGGTTTCGTAAATCTTCCCCATCAGGTGCATAGCGACTTGGCGCGGTAAAACAATTTCTTTTGTCAGGCCGCTGCCTAGCATTTTGTCGCGCGGCAATCCGAATTCTTCTCACACCGCGATAGTCACCCTGCCAAATTTTGTGCGACATAGCTCAAGCTTGTCCCGTAGCTGGCGTTCACGGTGAACGCGGTAGTTGGCCTTTAACGGGTTTGGTACGATCACCACAGGAACGGGGTACGTATTCCTTGTCTTCACGCCGTGGTGTTTCTGCAATCGACGCAATAGCAGTTCGGTTGAAATGGCCTGTTGCCGTCTGTGACGTTCTTCATAATTGACAAAATTCATTGGGCTACCCTCTCACAATTTGTAAGCAACGCTTCAACGCTACCGGCCATACACACTTGCTGCGGCCTTGACATCAACGAAATAAATATAACGGCTAGACCAGCTACCAGACCCACGGCGATTGCCTTCGTCATTCGTGTTCCCTTCTAAAAGTTGGCGCTGTCATCAAACGCGAAGGGAGTTGGCGGGGTTTGTTCGTTGCCCTTGGCGAAGATCACAACATCGCCCGGCATTACCTCGTGGGTGGCTCTTACGTCCCAATGCCGGTGGATGAAATCAGGTTTCCCGAAGGTCTTAACCGCGTTGTTGTACCTGTCATCCTTAAAGCCAACGAAGTGCAACATAGTTCGTTCCGCATAGATTGTTCCATCTGTGGAACGCAACCACGCTTCACGTGTAAGCCTTACTGCCCCTGTTTTGGAATCGACCGTAATTACGCCACGATCGATTAGAATTTGTAGGTGGGGCGCAACGGTCACGCCGCTTCGTCCAAATCTAGCGCCAAGTCGTTCAATAGCTTCTTTGCCCTGATGGTGCTCAACCTGTCACCGTGTTGGGCGACGTGCTGAACAAAGGCTATCAACTGGCGAACGTTGCCGGGCGACGGATTGAACTCACCCTTGACGGCGCGGATGGTGCTGGCTGTGACCTTGCCGCCGCTAGCCTTGGCCGCAGCCGCAAGAGTGGCACCGGCTTTGTCGCCTTCCTTCTTGATGACCTTCGACGCGGTAGAAGCTGCCACAGCACCGCTGCGAACCATCGCCTTAACGTCTTCCGGTGCGCTCGACAGCGTCACGGCATTTTCAACGGAAGCAACCGACTTCCAGCCGAGACGCTTTGCAATCGCTTCTTCTTTCCACCCGAAGGCAAGCATACGCCGAACGACTTCCGCAACGGCGAGCGGCGTAAGAGGTTTACCGCTGTTGCTCGTAATAAGATTCAGCGTGCGTTCAACTTCGTTCGTGCCCTTCGGCTCTGGAATAACCATGACCGTTGGAATCTCAGCGCCTTCGCTGATGGCAAGCATGGTGCCAGCGTGCCGACAGTGGCCAGCGACAACATAGATATCTTCGCAGTCAAGCCGCACTTCAAGCGGAACCTTGACTCCGTTTTCCTTGATGGAGTCGGCAAGCCAACGGACGTGCGCAATAGTCTCCGGGTCTTGCATGTCGCGGACGTTGTAGGCCGGGTCAATCTTCAGCGCACGCGGGTCTACCGGGTACGAGTCGCGCTTGCCTTGAACGGCAGGATGGTCACGGAATTGCATTTGGTTTTTCCTCTGTCTAGCGTTTGCGTTTTGCGTAGAGTCGTAATTGCTTCACTTGGCGGCGCAATTCCCAAAGTTCACGCCCTGCCCAATAGGTGCCGCGTTGCTTTATCTCTTCACGGCAAGCATATTGTTCATCAAATTCGCGCTGAATGATTCGATTCAATGCGCGAATGATCGGGTCGGGGTGGTTTAGTTCTTCGGGTGTCACGGTCAACCGTCTATTTCTGTAATCGTGATGTAGTCGCCGTCAGCGAAGACGCAGTTCAAGGCGATATCCTTCACCGCGTCGTTGACGCTGCTATTATCGAACGGGTCGGTTCCGGCCGCGCCGACAGTGCGGCAATCGAGTTCGCCACCGTGGCTGCCGCGTAGTGTGATCTTGACTTGCATAGACTCGAGTCCTTCTGTTTCCTGTTTCGATGGAATCAACATAGGGCGTAACGCCCTATCGAGTCAATACCTATTTTCGGCTCTTGTACCGAATCCATGCCCCATCATCCAAGCATAGGGTGTAGTCGCCAGACCTAAGACGAAGGTAGACGTGCTCGCCGCACGATGGGCAATGCGTTGGGTACTTGGGTTGAACCCAACACAGGTCTTTACCGCAGCAAGGCATTCTGAATGTTCTAAACGGAATCATTTCGTTGACACCGAAGCCGACAACAACGGCAGGCGCGGAGTCGGAAACAGAAATTGTTACTGCGGTTAAGACAGGAATCATTCGCTTTCCAGCGCGGCTTTGATGATGGAAATTGATTCTTTAGAGAGGTAATAGCCTTCAGCGAAGCGGGTATTGATCTTGATTCCGTACTGCTTCAGCTTCTTTCGAAGGGAGCAGATTCTTGTGCCGACGATTGCTATTCCCGGCTCTGACCGCGCGAACACTTCGAAGCACACTTGCAGCATGGGTTGTGACCGAAAACCGTCAGGCGCTGCGTAGAGCGATGCAAGGATGCTGGATTCGCCGCGATTCAATTTCCATCGTTCTGGAAACAAGATTCGCGGCATCATGGCGTGGCGTAGCTGCCTAAGCTGGTCTTCAAGCAATTCGTATTGTTGGCGATAGTAGTTTACCGGCAAGCGGTCCTGTTGTTGGACTTTCATCAACATTGTGGTACGACCACAACAGGCGGCGCGAACCCTTCATCTTCAGGCAGCGTGCCAGAACCAAAGGCAATAGCTCTGCCGACAATGACAGCACCGATGAAGCTGGCGAGAAGCCAAGCGGCTAGTATGATTCCCAAAGTCATTTCAAAATTCCTTATCATTGGCGTGTTGAAGGTAGACAGCTTCGACCACTGCACAGTGCACAGTGACGCCAGCGGAATTGCCAAGGTGCCAAGGCAACCACGACGGCGACCAAAGGGCGTGCGGGCACCTGCGATCATTCACCAAGCCGTCGTAGTAGCCGTCTTCGTAGGGGCTGTTCATTTTTTTACCGGTTGGAGCGCGGCTAGGACTCGAAGAGTTACAAGGCGTTTGCGTTGTGCTTTGGTCATCACGTCACCCTGTCAAGATGTGCCTTAGCTTCTGATTCAGACTTGAACCCGCAGCGGGTGGCGTAGGCATTGCCCGCAAAGTACAGGCTATAAGAACCATCGCGTTCGCGCTCTATCGATGCGCCTTTGTAGGTAATAGCCATTTGCTGTCCCCTTGTTGACCCTCTCTTGATAGGGCGATTCGCCCTACGAGTCAACACCCTTTTTAGCATGTAGCCAAAATAGGTACAGGAACGGCTAGAACCGC
>Ga0206979_1108_pt1 | contig 13366 bp, 8 predicted proteins | sample Alteio_BWMinCont_19_FD_153463 | JGI IMG/M metagenome (GOLD analysis project Ga0206979, IMG submission 153463) | Enriched cells from forest soil in Barre Woods Harvard Forest LTER site, Petersham, Massachusetts, United States -... | ecosystem: Environmental > Terrestrial > Soil > Temperate forest >... | reverse complement strand
CTATCACCATTCAAACGCTTACCGGACAATCCCTTCCGGCTAACAATCACTATACCAGCGGTCTCACTTTCTCCACAACAAACCTGAATGTGAGTCCCGGAACATACCTGCTTGCCATGCAATTCGAAGCATCAGGAAGCAGTACTTCATCGCTTACAGGTTCTACCAATTATCCAAATCCCATAAAAGTAATTGTACAAGCCCCTCCATTATATCCTGATATATATGAACCTGACAATTCGCTTTCTACAGCATATTCACTTCCCGTCAATTTTTCAAATGATTTTGCAGATGTCAACACTGCTGGTTCCAATTGTCATACAGGCACAGATTATGACTATTACAAAGTAATCCTTGACCCTGATGCCGGTTATACCGTTTCACCCAGGATAGATGATGTGCAGGGCAGTGGGAATTCCAATTCTTATACCCTAGAAGGTGAGTTTTCATACTCAATTGATGGGGGCACAACCTGGGAGGGTCCCTTTGAAGGTTCCGCACTCAAAAATATTACGTTGGCAAATGGCGGAACAATATACTTCCTGGTTTCTCCACTGTTTAGCGGGCAAACGGGTACTTATTTACTCGATATGAATGTTGTAAAAACATTACCTGCTGATATATATGAGCCCGATAATACAGCATCAACTGCATATACATTGCCTGTGAATTTTTCGGGAAATACGGCAATTGTAAATACTACGGGTTCGAATATAAATGTTGGCACTGATCTGGATTTTTATAAAATCGTCCTTGACCCTACTGAGGCATACATTATTTCACCCAGAATTGATGACGTGCAGGGAAGTGGTAATGCGAATACCTACACTCTAAGTGGTCAGTTTTTATATTCAACAAATGGTGGTCATAGTTGGAATGGGCCGTATACCGGAACAATACCCTCCGATATAACACTGAATCATGGAACAACAGTAATTTTTGCAGTAGAACCTACAGATCAAACGCAAACAGGCACTTATCTGCTTGAAATGAGCATTACAAAATCAACTTCAGGAATTCAAAATGAGGTTGATAACTCTGATATATATGTCTATCCAAACCCAGCCAGGGAAGTATTAAATATTGATCTATCTGGCTATGATGGTTTTGTGAACAAGATCAGCCTGTTTACCATTGAAGGCAAGGAATTGTATTCGAATGAAATTCAGTCATCGAAAATAAATTCCATTCCTGTTAGCTCATTAAGTGATGGAGTGTATATCCTTTATTTGCAAACCAGTGAAGGTATTATCAACCGGAAAATAACAATACAGAGATAAGATATTAATCTGTGCCTCCTGGCGCCTTTTCGAGAGATTTTTTCTTGCAGAAGGCTAATACGCAAAGAAAAAAAACAAGAGTTTTCTTTTCACTAACTTGCCCATGAATTTCCATGGAAAATAGTTTTCTTCATCTTGTTGTAAAAGATATTCTTAGCAAGTCAAATGACGGGCTGGATGACTGTGTTGTCATTTTTCCGAATAAAAGGCCTCTTCAATATTTCATCAAAGAACTTAAGGATCAGCAATATTCCGGAGAGTTGCCCTTGTTTTATTCCATCGAATCTTTCATGGATGAATTGTCCGGGGCCAAAGCTGCAGACCCGATTGATTTGCTATTAATCCTTTTCAGGATCTATCAGAAATACCATCCACAAGAAACTGATATTGATGCCTTTTGGGGGTGGGGAAACCTGATGCTGGATGATTTTGATGAAATTGACAGATATATGGCTGATCCCAAAGCCTTGTTCAGAAACCTATCCGCCGTTAAAGACTTAGAAAAATATTTTCTTCAGGATGAATCATCTCCCTTTGATATGCTTCCTGACCTGATGCCTGAAGATGAGCAATATCTAAAGAAAAGATTCCTTGAAACCTGGGAAACATACGAAAAAACCTATTTTGATTTCAAAAAAGAGCTTTCTTCCAAAAACCTGGCATACAGTGGGATGAATTACAGGTTGGTAGCTGAAAAAATTCAGCAGGGCAGCCTGCAAACCGAAGCCAAAAAATACATCTTCATCGGTTTCAATGCCATTTCAAAATCAGAAGAAGTTATCATTCAAAAACTTATAGATCAGGATAAAGCGCTCATATACTGGGATTCGGATAAATATTTTCTTGATAATGAGCGGGAAGAAAGCGGTCATTTTATCCGGAAATCAATGAGGCAATTACGTGGATATAATGAACAATTAATTAGTAACCTGATTCTTACAGACGAAAAGAATATCCATATTGTAGCAGCGCCCATGCAGGTAGGTCAGGCAAAAACTCTTGGTATTGAGGTTCAACATCACCTAGAAAATTACAATTTCGGCTCCTTTGCCATTATCCTTGCTGATGAAAAGTTATTGACACCTGTTTTGTATGCGATACCGGTAAATAAAGATGAAATAAATATAACTTCAGGCTACCCATTTAAATACAATAGTCTGGCGACATTATTCAGTAACCTCACCAGCCTGATTAATAACTACCAACCTGAATCAAAATCGTTTTACCATAAAGATGTTCTTGCCATCCTGTCTCACCCCATTCTACGCAGCGGAAACGATCCTGAATTAATTTCTTTAAAGAAGCGAATTCAAAAAGAACAGATCATTTATTTACCCTTGCGGGAACTTGAAAAATCTGAGTCAGAACTGATAAAACTATTTTTCAGGGAAATTCAGGATGTCAACGAATTAGACAAATATTTCAACGATATTCTGACTGAGACTGAAAAGGATACAGAATCCGAAACTAAAATCGAAAGCCCCATAAAAACTATTCTTTATGATCTATCTGTGCTCCTTAAAACCCATGAAATAGAGATCAGTAAAAAGACCTACCTGCGCCTGTTTAAAGAGAAATTAAATAAAGCAATAACGCCGGCTATGAACCAGAACCTGGAAGCAATTCAATTAATGGGAATGTTGGAAACCCGATGTCTTGATTTTGATACCGTATTCATGCTACCTGTAAATGAAGGTATTATACCCGACACCAAAAGGAACCGATCCTATATCCCCTTTGATATCAGGAAGAACTTCGGGTTGCCAACTCACGATGAACAGGAAGGTTTGTATGCGTATAATTTTTACCGCCTCTTGCAACGATCTAAAAATATTTACCTCATCTACAATTCTGAAACAGGTTCAGGAGGAGAAGAACAAAGCCGATATTTGAGGCAGATTGAATATTATTTTCCAAAAGCAAACCCGAAAATCAGTATTCATCGAAGGTATTATGGGTTACCCCTAAAGAACCAACAGGCAAAAGCAATTGTCATTCAAAAAGATGCCAGGTATTTTGAATCACTGAAGGCTAAAAATCAAACAGGCCTCTCCCCTACTTTTATCAGTTCTTATTTCATTTGCCAGCTCCAGTTTTATTTCAAAAATATTCTCAAGATCCCTGAAAAAGAAACCATTATAGAAGAATTCGAAGCGAAACATTTCGGGACCTTATTTCATGGACTTATGGAGAAAACCTTTGAAGGACTTAAGGGCCAGAATGTTGATGAAAAAGTATTGATTGACCGGAAATCTGTTTTAACAACTTCGATGAATTATGTTCTGAGCAAAGAACATGGCAGACAAAAAGAAAACATCCTGAAAAAGAATAATATAGCCATTGAAACGGTCAAAATCCTTGCTGAAAAGGTTATGGATGCAGATGTGCAATATTCTCCTTTTTCACTGATTGATACAGAAGTAATGGCGGAATATAAGATGCCTTTTCACCAGAATGGATTTGAAGAGATCAACCTGAAAGGTATCATAGACCGCATTGATGAAAAAGACGGAATCACGCGGATTGTAGATTATAAAACAGGGCGGGTTAAATTAAACCAGTTCAATTATAATGAGCCTGATGAAGCACTGTATAATGACAATAAGGAAGCATTCCAAACATTGTTTTATGGGCTATTGTATTTAAAAAACAATCCCGGCTCAAAATTAAAGCCTTCTATCATGCCCCTAAGAGACGTCGTCAATGGCTATATTGATGTAAATTCAAAAGATGGATTGTTTGATGAAAAAAGTGCCGGATTATTTGAGGAAAAGCTGAAATCAATAATCCGTAGTATCTTAGACCCCGAATTGCAGATCCTGCAAACCGAAGATATGAATATTTGCCAGGGGTGCAGTTATAAAAATATGTGCATGAGATAATTGAACTATTTTTGCTATCAAATGTCATTTCTATTCAACCATTTGTAAAAAAATGCCGCCCTTCAGAAAGATACTTCCCGCTATTTGTCTGCTTTTTGCTTTTCATCAATCGGTTTTAGCCTCCAATCCTGATGGGGGTATGTATCCGATAAATGCGCTACATCAGATCCCTCTAAAAAAAGCCGGCTTAAAAATCACGGAAAATGATATATACAATCCCAATGGTACCGGTTTACTACAGGCCATTGTGCAGATCGGTGGCTGTACCGGTTCATTTGTTTCCGGTCAGGGCCTGATCATTACCAATCACCACTGTTCGTTCAGCTCTCTGGCTCCTTATAGCAGTACCGTCAATAATCTTTTTGAAAAAGGCTATCTCGCCAGATCAAATAAGGATGAACTGCCTATGAAAGGCCTGAGTTGTAAGATTATGGAAGACCATTCGGATGTTTCAACAGAAGTACTTACCGGAACTGATACCATCAATGATCCAATCCGAAAAAAAGCTGCTATTGAAAAAAACATGAACAAAGTCAGCCAGCTAGCGCAGTTGAAAAACGATAAACTGGAAGTAGAAATCTCTGAAATGCTACCCGGCAAGAGTTATGTCCTATTCAGTTATAAAGTAATCAAGGACATCAGGATTGTTTACATACCACCCCGCGATATCGGTGAATTTGGCGGTGAAACAGATAACTGGACATGGCCAAGGCATACAGGCGACTTTTCCTTTATACGCGCCTATGTAAATAAAAGCGGTGACGGAGCAGGTTATGACACCTCTAACATACCTTATCAACCCAAAGAATATCTGAATATAAATGCTACCGGGGCTGATACAGGAGATTTTGTATTTGTCCTTGGATATCCAGGGAGAACTTACAGGCAAGAACCGGCAGAATTTCTGAGGTACCAGCAGGATTATCAATTACCCTTTATCAGCGAACTATATGAATGGCAGATAAATACCATGCTTTACCTTGGTAAGTCCGATTCTTCCTATAAGATCAGGCAGGACCCTAAAATAAAATCTATTGCCAATGTGATGAAAAACTATCAGGGCAAACTTGCAGGATTAAGAAAACTGGATTTGTATAGGGATAAAAAAGAGACTGACATTGCATTGGGTTCTAAAATAACGGACCCTACTTTGCGAAAAAAATACTTTGAGACGCTTAAAAGTATTTACGACACCTATACGCTCGCCGAAAAAGAATACAAGAAATATGCATGGTACAACAGGCTTTTAATTGATGATTATTTTATAAAAATCGCACATGTGGTTGATCTTTGCAAATCTGATTACGCTTTGAATAAAAAACCCGATAATATCCTCATTAATAGCTCAGTAAAGTTGCTGCGAGACTACTATAAAAGCATGTATATCAGGTTTGATACTGCTTATTTCGCCAAAATGCTCAGGGATGCCGATGGTTTTGATGCTGATAACAGGCCCATGACCTATGGGGATGCCGCCAATGGCCGCAAAGCAGATCCGGGACTGGCACTTGCCGTTTCAAAATTATTAGACAGCACTTATATTTTCGATTTGTTGCAAAACAAACCAAACAAACTGTCTAAACTAAAAGACCCGTTCATTACCCTTGCAAAATCCTATTATGCTGATGCCAAAAGACTCGATTCTACCGAAGCTGTTTACAAAACACAAATAGATGCCATTACCACTGCTTATATTGATATAAAAATACAAACCCTTCAGGAACAGTTTATCCCGGATGCAAATCATACTCTGCGATTAACTTATGGATATATCAAGGGTTATAGTCCCAGGGATGGGGTGTATTGTCATGCTTTTACAAGCGTCGCCGGGATGATTGAAAAGAATGGCGAAAATCCTGATTATAAAGCTGATACCGATCTGATGAAAATATTCAAACAAAACGTTGCCAATGAGCAGGCGAAAAATCATGATGTGCCGCTTTGCCTTCTTTATAACACAGATACTACGGGAGGAAATTCAGGCAGTCCGGTGCTTAATAAATACGGGCAATTGATCGGTTTGAATTTTGACCGCAACTATGAGGCTACAATCAATGACTATGCCTGGAATGATAAATACAGCCGCAGCATAGGCCTAGATATCCGTTTTGTACTCTGGGACCTGAAAAATGTAGCCGGAGCAAAGAACATCCTGGATGAGATGTTTATTGATAATTGATTTCCCCTTGCGTCTTAGCGCCTTTGCGAGAGAATAAATTGCTCGCAAAGGCGCTAAGACGCTAAGATTTACTCTGTGTTCTCCGCAATACCTTTTCGTCCTTTGCGGTTAAATTCTTATCTTTAACTTTGCGTGAAATTTCTTTCTTTAAAAAATAAATCATGTCCACTCAACTTATAGAATGTGTCCCCAATTTCAGCGAAGGGCGGGACGAAAACATTATCAATGAAATAGCTGCCGAAATCAAAACCAGTTCAGGCGTCAAACTCCTGAATGTTGACCCGGGAAAGGCAACCAACCGTACTGTCATCACGTTTGCCGGAAGTCCGGAAGATGTGATTGAAGCAGCTTTTAAAGCCATCAAAAAAGCATCAGAACTCATTGATATGCAAACCCATAAAGGAGAGCATCCCCGTATGGGCGCTACAGATGTCTGCCCTTTGATTCCTTTAGCCAATATCACACTGGAAGAAACAGCAGCCTATTCCAAAAAACTCGCCAAAAGAGTATCAGAAGAATTGAACATTCCTACTTATTTATATGAAGCTGCTGCAGCCAGCCCCGAACGTAGTAATCTGTCAGTCATACGTGAAGGAGAATACGAAGGTCTGGAGAAAAAACTCAAAGACCCGAACTGGAAACCGGATTTTGGCAATACAGTTTTCAATGCCAAGTCAGGTGCCACGGTTATCGGAGCGAGGGATTTTTTGATCGCGTATAATGTGAATTTAAACACCACTTCTACACGGATCGCCAATGCCATTGCATTTGATGTGCGCGAACAAGGCCGCGTAAAAAGAATAGGACATCCTGTTTTGGGCGAACTGGTTTTAGATGAAAGCGGTGAACCTGTACGTATCCCTGGCACTCTTAAATCCGTTAAAGCCATCGGCTGGTTTATTGAAGAATATGGATTGGCGCAGATCTCTATGAATCTGACCAATATGCATGTCACTCCTGTACATATTGCTTTTGATGAAGTTTCTAATAAAGCAACTGAAAGAGGAGTGAGAGTGACAGGTTCGGAGATCGTGGGCATGGTCCCAAAATCAGTTTTGGTAGATGCCGGGAAATATTTCCTCAAAAAGCAAAAACGTTCTATTGGACTGCCTGAAGAAGAATTGATTCGGATTGCTATTATTTCGTTGGGATTAAACGATATAAGCGACTTCAACCCACAGGAGCGCATCATAGAATACATGCTCGAAAGCACAAATCATAACCCACTGAATAAATTATCGATACGCGCCTTTGCACAACTTACAGCTTCTGATTCTCCTGCGCCGGGAGGAGGTTCTATTTCGGCTTATGTCGGGGCATTGGGTGTGAGTCTTGGAACCATGGTCGCCAACCTTTCTTCCACCAGGCGTGGGTGGGAAGATAAAACAGAATATTTTTCTGACATGGCCGAAAAAGGCCAGGCATTACAGGAGCAATTGCTTGCCTTGGTTGATGAAGACACAGCGGCATTCAATACAGTGATGAATGCCTTTGCCTTACCCAAAACAAATGATGCCGAAATAGCGATCCGCAAAAAAGCCATTGCTGATGCGAATATATATGCTTCAGAAGTGCCTCTAAAGGTCATGGAAACGGCCTTTAAAAGCTTCGAGATTATCAAACCCATGGTAGAAAATGGCAATCCGAATTCTACTTCTGATGGTGCTGTGGGCGCATTATGCACCCGAACTGCGATGGAAGGTGCTTATCTCAATATCCGAACCAATACATCCGGCATTAAAGACGAGGCTGTGAAAAACACTATCCTCCATAAAGCAGATAAATTGATGGAAGAAGGAAGGAAATTGGAGGCTGAGATTATGGGGATTGCGGTAGGAAAGATTGGGTGAGGATGACATCTAAAAATCGAAAGTCACAATATTAAATGACATTTCAGAAATAATTTCCCAGCAATCCTGCGTTATCTAATCATGAAGCAATTATTAATCATTTTCTTCCTTAATTTATTATTTTGCGCTCCTATCCATTCTCAACAGAATGTTCATCTAAACGCACCTCATAATAAATTATTAAAATTACGATTCGTCCCAGTTAGTAGAAATTTGACAATCTTAAATGATTCTCTTAAGCAATATGAAATCATTAGCTATGTTTTTGCCATAGCTTGGAAAAATGGCACCAAAAGTTACATTGAGACCGTTAATGGATCTAAAATAACACTTGCGTCCAGAAATGAAATAGCAAAGATTAATAATGGTGATAAACTGGTAATTACGCAAGTAATTGTAAAAGATAAAAAAGGAAAAGAGTTTGAAATTGACCCAATTAGTCTAACAATAAAAAATAATATAGAAAATCCTACAAATGTAAAGCCAGCAAATGGCCTCAAAAATTCGACCAGATTTTATTGAATTGAAATCCCTCGCTGGCGCGCGACTGTGTCTCGTGACCTTTGGTTTTGCGTCTGTGACGCAATTCCCAAACAAATTATCAAACACTTAACATTCGTACTCATTCGCATTTCCAATAAAAATCATAATTTTATCCCTTAAAATAATACCATTATGGCGCCTTTTCTTATTGTCGGGTTTATTGCAATTTTCCTGCTCATAATCATTTCAGGATCAGTAGTTACTGTCAAACAATCTCAGGTGGCTATCATCACCCGTTTTGGTAAATACCGCAATACCTTTCAAAGCGGAATCAATTTTAAAACGCCTTTTCTGGATTCTGTATATTCAAGGATATCATTACAAAACCGCACTACTGAAACCAAATTTCAGGCCATTACCTCCGATCAGGCCAATGTATATTTCAATGCGATGCTTTTGTATTCTGTGCTTGACAATACTGCCGAATCCATTCAGAGTGTGGCATTTAAGTTCAGAAGCTATGAAGAGTTCGCAACAGCCCTTTCTAAAACAATAGAAGGAGCCGTTCGTGCGTTTGTGGCCGGTAAAAAACAAGCAGATGTGCTCATACTTCGCAAAGAAATTGTGGACCATGTCAAAGAACAACTCGACCAGACTTTAAAAAGCTGGGGCTATCATATCATTGACCTCCAGATGAACGATATTACTTTCGATCCTGCCATCATGCAATCCATGGCACAGGTAGTTGCATCCAGCAATTTAAGGGCAGCCGCAACAAATGAAGGTGAAGCGCTTATGATCAAAAGAACAAAGGCTGCGGAGGCAGATGGAAATGCCATCAAGATCGCGGCAGATGCTGAGCGTGAAGCCGCTAAACTACGTGGACAAGGCGTAGCACAGTTCAGGGAGGAAGCCGCAAAAGGTTTGAGCAAAGCCAAAGAAACCCTTGGCAATAATAACGATGCGACAAATATTATCCTCTTCAGTATGTGGACCGATACCATGAAATCTGTTGTAGAAAATGGCAAAGGCAATATCATCTTTATGGATGGAAGTTCTGATGGTATGGCTAATACCATGAAACATATTATGGGTTTCATGGCCAAACAGGAAGAGGCTAAAACTGAGAAATAAAAAAACCTAAATACAAAATGAGACAAGACCTTATCATATCCGAATCTGTGAATATAAATGCCTCACCTGAAAGAGTGTGGGAAGTATTAACCAATCCTGAAATTATTAAAGAATATTTGTTTGGTACTAATACAGTCACAGATTGGAAAGTGGGAAGCCCAATTTATTTCAGAGGTGAATACCAAGGTACCACCTATGAAGACAAGGGTGTTATCCTTAAAAATGAACCTTTAAAAACAATCAGCTATAGTTATTGGTCAGGATTTTCAGGATTGGAAGACAAACCAGAAAACTATTCAGAATGCACCTATAAAATTGAATCAAAATCTCCCAACCTCGCCCAACTAACATGGACCCAAAAGGGTTTTGGAAGTGAAGATGGTTATAACCATTCCAAAAGCGGCATGGAAGCCTTTATGGGTCAGATAAAAGGAATAGCAGAGAGGGAATGATTAATTGTCAATGATCAATAAAGCGTGCGCCAGCCTCATTGATCATTGATAATTGTTTATTTTTTCTCTTTGCCCGGCGTTCGGAAATTGCCTGGACATTCATATGTTCCATCGTAAGCTTCAATTAGTTGGACAGTATAACTTATCCCAAACATTTTAAACTCCGAATTTCCATTCACTTCGTCCCATTTGACTTTTACTGGTTTAAAAATGTCTTTTTGCGTCTTTTGCTGCCCATCCCAGGATTCAATATCAGTTATGGAATCATGGCTAACAGTGATCATCGCATCTAATGGCTTCGAATTGGTTTTCATAGAATCTGTTCTCCAGATATAGGCATGAAACTTGTTAAATGGATAGTGGTAGTTAGGAGGAAGTTTGCTTTCGTCATTTAAATTACAAGCCACCGCTAATAAACTCAAGCTACAAATTACGATTAGATTTTTCAAAATGGTTCAATTAAATGTATTGCAAGATGATACACACGTATTATTTCCAGGTTCAAATTAAGTATTGAGCCCATCCGGCACTATTTTTCTTTAATTTCGTTAATAAATCATGCGTCAGCAAACTTAATAACTTAACAACTTAATAACTTAATAACTTAATAACTTAATAACTTAACAACTTCCCATAAATGCCCCGTTCCGGATATGCCGATCTCCCGCTTCACTATGGACAGGTTCCTCCCTGGCTCGCCCAGCGCATGAGCAAACTCGGAGGCGCTATAGTTGAGGCCATTGTACTGGATTATGGCAAAACCGAAGTCTTGAAACGCATGAGTGATCCGATGTGGTTCCAGGCCCTCGGATGTGTACTTGGCATGGATTGGCATTCTTCAGGAATCACGACATCTGTCATGGGCGCTTTGAAAAAAGCCGTGAATCCAATCTCCAAAGAATTAGGAATTTACATCTGTGGTGGCAAAGGGAAATATTCCCGTGAAACGCCAAACGAGTTGATGCGAATCGCCAATGATACCGGCATGAATGGATTGGAATTGGTGAGAGCCAGTAAGTTGAGTGCGAAGGTTGACAATACTGCCATACAAGACGGTTACCAATTATATCTCCATTCCTTTATTGTTTCCAATGAAGGCGAATGGGCAGTAGTACAACAGGGCATGAATGATGGAAATGGCATGGCCCGCCGATATCATTGGTATTCAGGCCAATTGGATTCCTTTGTGAGTGAACCGCACACCTCCATCTATGGACAAAACCAGGGACTTATCCTGAACCTGGTTGACAAAAATGCTAACGCAACTCAAAACGGAATTCTGCAGATTGCGTCAGAATGGTCAGAGCGAATGATGCCCGAAATTCGTAAGATCATCTTGCCACGCCATCATGATGTTCGAAAAGAAGATGTAAATCTGAAGAGATTGGGCTCAGTCCTTGCACTGGCAGAAGAACGTGAAACGACTAATTTTGAAGAACTACTTCTATTAGAAGGCTTGGGACCGAGGACTTTGCAATCATTAACTCTCGTAAGCGAAGTTATTCACGGGACTCCCTCGAGGTTTGCAGATCCGGCAAGATTTTCTTTTGCACATGGCGGTAAAGATGGTCACCCTTTTCCAGTGCCGACTAAAACTTATGACGAAACCATTTACACCTTGAAAAGCGCCATTGAAAAAGCCAAAATAGGATTTACAGACAAACAAAAAGCCATTCAAAACCTTCACACTATGGCAGAAAGACTTGAAAAGGATTTTGTACCTGATCCAGCCTCATTTGACAAACTCATAGAAAAAGAACGAACAGAATCATATCTGTATGGTGGCCGCACCGTAACCGGATGGGCCAAACCCCAACCAGGAAAAGGTGGTCAATTGGATTTGTTTAATTGAGCCAAAGCTGACAACTTTTAAAAAGTACCAACTTTAAATTTTTAAAACCAACCTTATTCAAGTTTGTTTTATCTCAAAAAGAGATAAAATGATACGCAAACTGAAATCAGGTCAATACAGAATATACTCCAGGAAAAAAGATCCCGTTACAAACAAAAGAAAAAACCTTGGGACATTTGAAACCAGGGAAGCAGCCCAGAAGCACGAAAGAGAAATCCAGTATTTCAAACATCATTCCATATAATTTCCCTGATTTTTTTGTTAAATAAAATACAATATTGTGACTGGCAGCGCGTTTCAGCATTACCATGAAACGCTTCTTTTGTATTTCATTTTGCCTTTTCTACTTTGCTCTGTCTGGATATGGCAAACAAAAAATTACCCGTGTTATCGAGGAACTTGATTATAAAGATTATGGGAAGGCGATATTTCGTGAGGTTACAAATAACATTTACAAGCTTTCGATTTCGGATATAATAAAAACATACAAGGATAGCACCTTGAACTTTGAATATAGTAGTGAAGAGGTGCAAAAGCGAGGCAGTACTTCCGAGACAGTTCAATTTCAGGATGGAACCCATAAAGGAAAAGACACGATGGTTTACCTTGAATTTAATTATAGCGATATCCCAATTTGGCTTGAAATTGAAGGAGATAATAAAACGATTTTTCCTGGGGCAAACTTGCCAATAGCCATTTGCTATAAAGATCAAGGGAAAAGACAAGTTCTATTTTACATTAATTATAGTGATCTGAAGAAGATCAGCCACGAAGAACAAGACTTCCTTCAACAATATTTGAACTCAATTCCTTCAAACAATCCGAACACCAGATGGCAGATTGTCAACCCTGAAAATATACAACAATTTGCTTTAAAAGAGTTTTCATGGGCATTAAGTATATTAAAATCAGCTTGTTATGTTGGCATTAACCTATATACTTCTGACAGTCTAAATATGATATTAGATTCTGCATCTATCAATAAAAAGAAAACTCACTTCTTGGATTATGGCCAAAACCTTGATACTAACGCTACGATGGGAATTGTATTGATTGAGGAATTTAACCGTGGCTCCGATACTTTTGTAACTTTTAAGGAGACCGCTCTAGGCCTTTGTGCCAATATTAAGATGAAAGGAATTCAATTATTCAATGTACCTTTGTACTATATTAGATACCAGGATGCAGGGTTGGTTGCACTATTAAAGAATAATAGTTCTGTCGGACAATCTATTGCTTTCCTTAGATATGTCT
>Ga0206979_1107_pt1 | contig 13486 bp, 10 predicted proteins | sample Alteio_BWMinCont_19_FD_153463 | JGI IMG/M metagenome (GOLD analysis project Ga0206979, IMG submission 153463) | Enriched cells from forest soil in Barre Woods Harvard Forest LTER site, Petersham, Massachusetts, United States -... | ecosystem: Environmental > Terrestrial > Soil > Temperate forest >... | reverse complement strand
GCAGGAAATTTTTGGCGTAAATGCGCACATCAAGTCGGTTGCCGATGGGTATGCAAAGGACGGCTTTCTGGCGGTGGCTCCGGCGCTTTTTGATCGCTTCGAGCGCGGAGTGGACCTGAAGTACGAGGGTGCCGATATGCAGAAGGCGATGTCGTTTTTCCCCAAGCTTAATCCGGATGCTTCGCTGCTCGATATCGATGCGGCCGTCGCTTATGTTCGCGAGCAGACGGGCAAGAAGACGGGCGTGATCGGTTATTGCTTCGGCGGATCGATGACCTGGCTGGCTTCGACGCGGCTCAAGATTGACGCGGCGGTGGGCTACTACGGCGGCCAAATCGCCAACTATGTGCAGGAAGAGCCGAAGTGCCTGGTGATGCTGCATTTCGGCAAGGAAGACGGACACATCCCAAAGGAAGTCGTAGATAAGATCGCGGCGGCACATCCTGAAGTAGAGATTTATTCCTATGACGGCGCGGGGCACGGCTTCAACTGCGATATGCGGTCGAGCTACGACGCGCCTTCGGCGAAGCTGGCGAGGGAACGGTCGCTGGCGTTTCTGAAGAAGAATCTGGCATCGCTCTGAGTGCCGCTTTTGCTCCATGCCGTCGGGCTCGGAGGTCGTCACTTTGGCGGCTCCGAGCCGATGGAGATGAGGCTAATTTTTATTCCTGGGCGGTAAATTTCAGCGTCGTATACTCACCTGACAAGTGCTGAAAGGAACGCAGGGAGCGAATGGCAGCATCCGCCGCAACCGTGCCGAGGCTGATCGCGCAGGAAAACTGGCGCCCTCGGGCCAATCCCTGGCTGATCGCGGCGACGGTGGCCATGGCGGCGTTTATGGAGGTGCTGGACACTTCCATTGCGAACGTTGCGCTGCCCCACATCGCGGGTAGCCTGGGTGCGAGTCAGGATGAAAGCACCTGGGTGCTGACGGCATACCTGGTCTCGAACGCGGTGGTGCTTCCCATGGGCGGATGGGCGGCGAGTGTCATCGGGCGAAAAAACTTTTTCCTGCTGTGCATCGTGATTTTCACCATCGCCTCGTTTCTGTGCGGCTTTGCGTCAACGCTGCCGCTGCTGTTGCTCTTCCGCGTTATACAGGGAGCAGGCGGAGGTGGACTGCAGCCGATGGCACAGGCCATTATGGCCGACTCGTTCGAGCCGGAGAAACGCGGACTAGCCTTTGCACTCTATGGAATTGTCGCAGTGCTTGCGCCGTCAATCGGGCCGACTCTGGGCGGATGGATTACGGACAACTACAGCTGGCACTGGATCTTCTACATCAATATTCCGGTGGGGATACTGGCCTTCTTCCTGACGGAGCGGCTGGTGGAGGAGCCTCCGTGGAATGTTCCGGACAGGAAGAATCTCTTCAAGCTGGATTATCTCGGGCTGGGGCTGCTGGTGGTTTCGATGGGTGCGCTCCAGATCATGCTGGACAGGGGCGAAGAGAATGACTGGTTCGGTTCGCATTTTATTGTCAGCTGCGCAGTTACTTTCGTGATTTCGTTCGTGGCGCTCATTCTCTGGCAGTGGTTTGCGAAGAGCCCGCTGATGGATCTGAAGCTGCTGAAGATCAGGAATTTTGCGATGTGCTGCTTCCTGATGCTGCTGACCGGCGGCTTTCTGAATGCCACGACGGTTCTGCAACCGCAGTTTCTTCAGAGCCAGCTGGGGTATACAGCGACGTGGGCAGGACTGGCGCTCTCGGGCGGCGGCGTGGCGTTGCTGCTGATCGTGCCGATTGCCGGCAAAGCGCTGACGCATTTCCCAGCTCGCAACATTATCGCGTTGGGATTCTGCGGCTTTACGATTGCCTATTTTGTAACGGCCAGGGAGCTGAACCTGGGGCTGAACTTCGCTACTTCCTCGTGGCTGCGCGTGATGCAGGTGGTGCCCATTCCGCTGGTCTTCATCTCGGTAACGACGGCAGCTTATTTTGGCATTCCACGCGAGAAGAACAACCAGGTCGCGGGACTGATCAACTTCGTGCGAAACATCGGGGGCAGCATTCTCATCTCGCTGACGAATGCCGCGGTGGTCGAGCGCGCGCAGTTTCATCAAAACCAGTTGTTGAAGTACCTGACTCCTTCGAGTGCGAGTTTCCAGCAGAACGTGCAGTCGCTTACCGGCTTTTTCGACAATCGCAGCGGCCTGCAGAACGCCGGCCGGCTGGCACAGGGGCGAATTTATAATCAGCTCATCCAGCAGTCGCAGACGCTGGCCTATATAGATGTCTTCTACCTGATGTGCGGCGCGGCTCTGCTGGTGATTCCACTGGTATTCCTGCTGGCCAAGAACCGGCCAGGCGGTGGTGGGGGCGGCGGGGCTGCCATGCATTGATTGCCGATGCGCTGCGATTCGGCGGTGAATCCGTGAACGTTGCGTGGCATCAAAACAAATGGTGATCAGCTCCAAGCACGAGCAGTCGGACGCGGAAAAACAGACAAACACAATTTCAGAGCGCAAAGCCGGGCGAGATTTTTCTCACGCGTGGCGGGCGCTGCGGCATCCGAACTTCCGGCTGTTCTTCGGCGGGCAGAGCATTTCGTTGATCGGCACGTGGATGACGCGTATTGCGACCGCGTGGCTGGTGTATCGGCTGACGAAGTCTGCGCTGTTGCTGGGGACGGTGAGTTTTGTGGGCCAGATTCCCACATTTCTGCTGGCGCCGCTGGCGGGAGTGCTGGTGGACCGCCTGGATCGACGGAAGGTGTTGATCTGGACGCAAGCGCTGGCCATGGTGCAGTCGCTGGCGCTGGCCGTTCTGACGCTGACTCATCTCATCACCATTCATGAAGTGTTATTCCTGAGCGTTTTTCAGGGAATCATTAACGCCTTCGATATGCCCGGGCGGCAGTCCTTCATGGTGCAGATGGTGGAGGATCGTGCCGATCTTTCGAATGCGATCGCGATCAACTCTTCCATGGTGAACCTGGCGAGATTGCTGGGACCGTCACTGGCCGGCCTGGTGATTGCGGCGACCAACGAAGGCTGGTGTTTCCTTATCGACGGCGTGAGCTACATCGCGGTTATCATTTCGCTCACGCTGATGCGCATATCTGCTTCGGAGGTGAAACGCGCGACAACTTCGATGCTTGAGCAGCTGCGCGAAGGCTGGGCCTACGTTTCGAGCTTCCTGCCGATCCGCACGATCCTGCTGCTCTTCGCGCTGGTAAGCCTGATGGGCATGCCATATGTGGTGCTGATGCCGGTCTTCGCGGCACAGGTACTGCACGGCGGGCCGCATACGCTGGGATTCCTCATGGGAGCCGCAGGGGTGGGTGCGCTGATCTCGGCGCTGTCGCTGGTGCTGCGCAAGTCTGTGCGCGGGCTGTCGAAGATGATCCCGATTGCGGCAGCGTCATTCGGCGTGGGGCTGGTGCTCTTCGGCCTGTCGCATGTGCTGTGGCTCTCCATGGTGCTGATGACTGTAGTGGGCTTCGGGATGATGCAGGGACTGACGGCGAGCAATACGATCATCCAGACACTGGTGCCGGAAGAGATGCGCGGGCGGGTGATGAGCTATTACACGGCGGCGTTTGTGGGCATGGCTCCTTTTGGAAGCCTGCTGGCGGGGTCGATGGCGCACTGGATCGGCGCGCCCCGCACGGTGATGGTCACGGGCACCTGTTGCATTGCCGGAGCCGCATGGTTCTGGTCGAAAATGCCCGCGCTGCGCAAAGAGATTCGGCCGATTTACGAAGAGATGGGTATCGTTCCGCCGCGGCCGAGCAAGCTGGTCGAAGAGCAGGCGGGGAACTGAAGAGCAGGGATTAGGGATCAGGGAATAGGGATTATCGTCTTTGTCCTCCCGGGTGTAGATGGAACGATGCCGGCATGACAATCCATGCTCAAGACGGCCGTGCGGGCCGGATCAATGGTGAATGTGTCAGCCGTCTTACCGGTCGATATCCTTGAGGATTGTTTCGTTGTAACGAGCGCCGGCAATTGCTTCCAGCGGCACAGCCGATTCAATTTCGGCGATCTCCTCCGGGCTAAGTTTGACTTCAACCGCAGCGGCATTTTCCTCGAGATACTTCCGCCGCTTCGTGCCGGGGATGGGGAGAATGTCCTCTCCTTTCGCCATTACCCAGGCAAGAGCCAGCTGTCCCGGTTTTATCTGTCTACGACTGGCAATCGCGCGCACCCGCTCTACCAGAGCACGGTTCTTCTCGAAATTCTCGTCTGAAAATCGCGGATACCTTTCTCGACGTCCATCCTTCTCTCCCAATTTGTTCGGATCAGCAATAGTTCCAGTGAGAAGACCGCGCCCAAGCGGGCTATAGGGAACAAAGCCAATCCCTAGTTCACGCAGTGTGGGTAAGATCTCTGCTTCGATGTGCCGCTCAAAGAGTGAGTATTCGGTTTGGACAGCGGTGATGGAATGTACCTTATGTGCTCGTCGTATGGTGGCAGCCGAAGCCTCCGACAGGCCCAGGTACCTCACCTTTCCCGCCTTTACCAGTTCTGCCATCGCGCCTACAGTCTCTTCGATCGGAGTTTCAGGATCGACACGGTGCTGATAATAGAGATCGATATGATCCACGCCCAAGCGTTTCAAGGAAGCATCGCAAGCAGACTTCACATAGGCTGGCTTGCCATTCACCATCCAGGGTTTGGAGTCTTGCTCACGGACAAAGCCGAACTTTGTTGCCAGAAAAACTTCCTCTCGCCGGCCCCGAATAACTTTACCGATTAATTCTTCGTTATGGCCGAGGCCATAAATATCCGCCGTGTCGTAGAAGTTGATGCCAAGATCCAAGGCACGAAGGATCGTGGCCACAGATTCCTCTTCGTCCGGTTCTCCATACATCTCGCTCATACTCAGCAAGCCAAGCCCTATCCGAGAAACTATTGCTCCCTGCGAGCCAAGCTTTACACTTCGAACTTTTGATGTCGTAGTAATATTCACTTTATTTCTCCTGCCTGCAGAAGATTCTCTGAAGATCGTCTTGTTTAGAAGTAGATCGATTCGTCACTGATTCGACTCCCAACAAAATTAAGATCGCTTGATTCTGCAAATCAGAACAAAAAAGAGTCGGCTTCAATGCCGCAGCAGCTCAAGCGCATACTCTGACCTCGTTTTTCTGCGCATCATCCCTTATCCGGCAGCGAGATAGCCAAAGCCATACTGTAGACCCACGATATCGAGGCCAAGCCTCACACCCGCTGCCCATCGGCTGCATGGTTAGAGAGCCTCGACGACCAGCAATAGAGCTCTGCGCTGTCCGTAGGCGAAACCCATGACCATCACAGAATCTGAACTCCCGATTCAGCTGCTCCGCTCCGAGTACGGCGAAACCACCATCGTCGTGCGAAAACGGCGCACGATGCGGCCTCGGTACGCTCGCTCGGGATGACAAATTCTAACGAACGGCTATTCCTCCGCCAAAATCTAAATTGCGATTCGTCCGCCGCACTCCGGGGGTAGTGCAGCCTACATCATGGTGAACAGTTCTATTGCGGCCGGGAATAAAAGTGCCCGTTTTGGGGTTATGGGAGAAAACAATATCTCACGGTCTAACCGTCCGCATTTCGATGAAGGCCGAATTTTGGAGTTTCGATGGAACATTTGATGCAATCAGAGGTTACGGAATCGGTGGAGCAATTTGCCTCCGCATGGAAGTTGATTCTTCGCGATTTGCCAGGGGCGGATCTAACGGACAGGTTGGGTCTGGCCGTTCGTTGGGCTGACAGCAGCTTTCCTTTCTGGAACGCGATTTTTCTCAATGAGCCGGCTACGGACGGGGATGTACTGCAGTCGCGCTTGAGGCGGGCTTCGGCCTATATGCGGGAGAAGCGCCATTCAGGGTTGATCTGGGTCTTTGAGGAGTATCTGAGCGGTTCGGCTAAGGAGAGGCTGGCAGAGATTCTAGAGGGGGAAAAGCTGGAGCTGGCATTGCCGGCCATCGGTATGGCGGGCAATATTTTTCCGCTGCAGGCGCCGGCGCATCCGGTGCTGCGCGTGAAACGAGTAAAGAATGTAGCGATGATCGAGGAGTTTGCAGATATCAACTGCGAGGCCTACGGGTTTCCGGCGGGGGCCGGCCGCTCGGCGCTCGAGCCGAGGTTATGGGTTGAGGAGTCCTACAGCTACCTGGGCTTCGAAAATGATCGCGCGGTTTGCGCCGCGTCGGTGATTGTCAATGAGGAATGCCTCTTTCTGGCGCTGGTTGCGACCAGGCCGGGTGCGCGAAAGAAAGGATATGCGGAGGCAATCGTGCGGCATGCGCTGCAACGAGCGCACAAGGCAACCGGGCTGATGCGGACGATTCTGCATGCGACGGAAGCGGGACATCCGGTGTACAAGCGCGTTGGATATCACGATACAGCCAGGATCCTGGCTTACAGAGCGTCGGCGTGATGGCGACTGGGCGATGGAGGAGCGTCTGGAAACGACCGGCGAAATCAGGCCTTTTCCTTGGCGCGTAAAAGCCTTCCATGTTACTCTTGATGCAGACACTTAGGAAGTGTATCGAATAAGAAACAGGAGCATCGCACATACCGTGCTGGCACCCCAAAAGAAAATTGACATTATCACGCGTTTTCGCACACATGACTCCGACACCGGAAGTCCTGAAGTGCAGATCGCGATCCTCAGCGAACGCATTGGCGAGCTAACAGAGCATTTTAAGACCCACGCGAAGGATCATGCTTCCCGCCGCGGCCTGTTGATGCTGGTGAGCAAGCGCCGGCGGCTGCTGGACTACCTCAAGACGAACGATACAGATCGTTACCGCGAAGTCATCGGTAAGCTGGGCATACGCAAGTAGCGTGAACGATTCCATTGTCTCCTAAGCACACGCGACGGAAATCGAAAAGAGGATGGAACATGCAGGCTCGACCCCGGGCTGGCGTGTATCAGTTGGCCAATGGGCATGATTGCCTGGCCAGGAGAGCTTCATGGTAGGCAGGCCGCGGGCGCGCGGCGCAGGCCATGTGTGCGTTGAGCTGTCTGCTGTCTCTCTGTCCTGCTCGTCCCTCCGTAGCGTGTCTTTCCCACCCCTGATAAGGCGAACAAGCGCGAACCAGGCCTCCCGGCCAGAGGAAGCGCTCAGCAGCGCACCTCTCTTTCAATTGCGCGCGATCGCCTGTCTCCACCCAGAAATGAGGATTGTATGAAACAGGAAGTTACAGTCGAGCTTGCAGGCGGCAAGCGGCTGCATTTTGAAACTGGTCGCATGGCCAAGCAGGCCTCTGGCGCAGCACTCGTCACGCAAGGTGATTCGGTGGTGCTGGCCACAGCGGTTGCCTCTCCCGATCCCAAAGAAGGCATCGATTTTTTCCCGCTCACCGTTGACTATCGCGAGTATGCGTATGCCGGCGGCCGTATTCCCGGCGGCTTTATCAAGCGTGAGGGACGCCCGAGCGAGCGCGAAGTTCTAACCAGCCGTCAGATCGATCGCCCGATCCGTCCGCTCTTTCCGGAAGGCTTCCGCAACGAGACGCAGGTCATTGCGCTGGTTTTCTCGGCGGATAAAGAGAACGATCCCGATGTGGTCGGCATCAATGCCGCGAGCGCGGCACTGGCGCTTTCCGATATTCCATTCGGCGGCCCGGTCGGCGCGGTACGCGTCGGTCAGGTGAATGGGCAGTTTGTAGTGAATCCGTCGTACAGCGAACGGCGCGAGAGCGCGATCAACATCACCGTTGTCGGCACCAAGCACGGCATCGTGATGATCGAGAGCGGGTCTTCTGAAGTGACAGAGGACACGGTCGTCGATGCGATCGAGTTCGGCCACGCAGAGATCAAGAAGATTGTGGCGGCGATCGAAGACCTGGCCTCACGCGCAGGGAAGCAGAAGCGTGCGGTCACAGCTCCAGAGTTTGACACTGCGTATTTTGAGGCGCTGGAGGCAAAAATCGGCGATCGGCTGAAGGATGCGCTGGACACCAAGACGCATCCCAAAGCGGACAGTTACGCGTTGCTGAAGCAGATCAAGGATGAGTTGGCCAAGGAGATTCCCGAAGGCGAGAATGCCGGAGCGGACAAGAAAAAGCTCAGCCACTATTACGAAATTCTGCGCGAGCGCATCTTCCGCGAGCAGGTGACGAAGGATCGTATTCGTCCCGACCGCCGCTCATTCGACGAGATTCGTCCCATATCGATCGAGGTCGGTGTTCTGCCGCGTACGCATGGCTCGGCGCTCTTCACTCGCGGTGAGACACAGGCGCTGGTGACAGCGACGCTGGGCACGGGCGACGATTCTCAGCGCATCGAGACCTTCGAAGGCGAGCAGAAAAAACGCTTCATGTTGCACTATAACTTTCCGCCGTTCTCGGTTGGTGAAGTTGGACGTATGACCGGCGTAGGCCGCCGCGAAATAGGTCACGGAGCGCTGGCGGAACGCGCGATCAGCGCTGTCCTGCCGGGCGAAGACGAGTCTCCTTATGTGCCGCGCGTTGTCTCGGACATTTTGGAGTCGAACGGTTCGTCGTCGATGGCTTCGGTCTGCGGCGCCAGTCTGGCGTTGATGGACGCTGGCATTCCTCTCAAGGCTGCTGTAGCCGGCGTGGCCATGGGCCTGGTGAAGGAAGGCGACGATTACGCCATCCTGACCGATATCGCAGGCGCGGAAGACCACTACGGCGATATGGACTTCAAAGTCGCAGGCACGCGGGCAGGAATTACCGCGCTGCAGATGGACATCAAGATCAGCGGTATCACCGGGCAGATCATGCGCGAGGCGCTCGAACAGGCGCGCCGCGGACGGCTCTTCCTGCTGGATACGATGGACGCGGCTCTGAGCGGACCACGCGAGACGAAGTCGAAGTTTGCTCCGCAGATTCGCACACTGCAGATTCCTACCGACAAGATCCGCGATCTGATCGGGCCGGGAGGCAAGACCATACGTGGCATCATCGAAGCGACGCAGGTAAAGATCGACGTCGACGACACCGGCCGCGTAAATGTGGCTTCGAGCGACGAGGACGGCCTGCAGAAGGCGCTGGCCATGATCAGCGACCTGACGGCTGTTCCCGAGGTAGGCAAGACGTATCTGGGCAAGGTGGTGCGCCTGGCGGAATTCGGCGCATTCGTCGAGCTCTTCCCGGGTACCGATGGCCTGCTGCACATCAGCGAGATTGCCGAGCATCGCGTGAAGGATGTGAAGGACGAACTGCGTGAAGGCGATCAGGTGCTGGTGAAGGTGCTGGGCATCGAAGGCAATCGCATCAAGCTGTCGCGCAAGGCGCTTCTCAAGGAACAACGCCAGAAGCTGGGGCTCCCTGAGCCAGGCGGCCCGGTGGGAGATGTTGCCGCGGTGGCTGCACCGGAAGAGCGTCAAGAGCGTCCCCGGCGTCAGGCTCCTGCGGAGCCGGTAGAGCGGCAGCCGTCATCGAATGCCAGCACGATCACAATCGAGGGCGGTGACGACTTCGACGAAGCGGGCGGCGTAGACGAGGATGGCGAAGAGATTAACTTCAATCGTGCCGATGGTGTTCCGGTAGCAGCCACAGGCGAACGCCGGCCGGCTGGAGCTGGCGGCGCCGGTGGTCAGGGACGGGGAAGACGCCGTCGTCGCGGCCGTGGGCCCGGCGGTGGTGGTGGCCGTGGACCAGGTGGTGGTGGCGGGAGCCGCGGACCACAGTAAGTGAATCGAAGAGGGCTGCGTAGATTTCGCAGCCCTCTTCGATTGGTACTCGGATGAAATTGCGCGCTGCTGCCGTATTCGTCACTGTAGGGCTGATCTGGGGCAGCGCGTGGATCCCGTCTTCGATGGCCCTGCAGCGGGGTTCAGGGCTACAGGCTGGCGCGCTGCGCTTTGTGGTTGCGGCGTCATTTGTTGGGACGATCGTGCTGGCAAGGCGGTTTCGCGGCTCCAAAAGACAGGATCACGCGTCGACCAATGAGGCGTCGCTGATCGATCCGTCAATCATTTTGGGCCCGTCACTCATTCTGGGCGTGACGATGGTGGGTTTGCCCTATGCGTTTGGGGTATGGGCGGCTGGGCAGGTTGCGCCGGGTGTTGTCGCTACGATTTATGCGGCGATGCCTCTGGTGACGCTCCTGATTAGCGGGCAGGGCAGTGGAGCGGAGATTCCGGCGCTGGTGATCGGAGTCGGTGGAGTAGCTCTGCTCGTGGCACAGGGGCTCTCAACTTCGACAATGCAGCTCGGCGGCGGCGGATTATTGGTCGCCAGTGTCGGCCTGCAGGCCTGGTCTTTCGTCTATGCGAAAAGGCGGTTGAGGAAGGAAAGGTTGTTGGCCTCGGCTGCAATCCAGCTTGCGGTGGCGGCGGCGCTGTCGGGGATTCTTAGTGCTGCGACAGAACGGATGGCGATGGAGATAACCCGGCAGAGCGTGGCATCGCTGCTCGGACTGGCGGTCGTGGTCAGCGGAACGACTCTGCCGCTTTTGTACTGGTTGCTGACACAAATGGGCGCCTGGCGCGTAGCTGCGCTGCAATGGATAGCGACCCTGGTTGCGGTCATAGAGGGCGGCTGGTTCCTGCGTGCCAGGCCATCGGCGGAGATGTGGGTGGGAGCCGTGGTGGTTGTAATAACTACAACTTGGCTGCTGCTGCGGGGCCGATCCGGAGGTTCCGAAACAGTTACTCTTCAGATAACGAACGAACCCAACAGCCGTCCGGATGCATCCCTATCTGAGGTAGACTGAGCACCAATGAGCGCTTCGATGTACATTGTCGTTGAAGGCGAGGACCCGGGATACGATATCTTCGTTAACGGGCACGCACTGGCGCGGAACGAAGATGCGCTGGAGAAACTTGCCGGCCGTCTGAGCGTGAAGCCGCTGCTCGAATTCTTTTCTGCCGATCAGAACTCCATGGCGCTATTGCTGGACGAGGGTGCGGGTGATCCGGAGTGGGCGAAAACGTTGCCTCCGCCACAATGGTTTTCGCCAGAGGATGGATTGATCACCATCTGTACGCTCCTGGATTTTCTTAAGGACGCGCCCACTACACTGGGGAGCGACACCGAAGCCGTGGTCAACGAGCTTGAGGAGTATGAGCGCGTGTTGCGCAAGACCGTTCAACGCAACTTGCGCTGGCAGCTCGCGGTGAGCTGGAAGTAGTTCGCTCAGGCAGCGCGAGCAGCTTTTAAGCCGCCTCTTTTCCATCTTTGCTCGTGAGTTGAGTCCTTCCAAAACAGGTCTCTCGGGATTCAGATGAACTGTCCGAGCGTCTTGTAGCGGAAGAACCGAGAGATTTCCCAATTCCTTTTAGCAACGTTTGCGGGAACGCACGGTAACGGAATAATCCAGAGTCGTCGTTGGCGGCAGAACCGACGTTGGCGTGGTCAGTGGCGTTGGCAACTCTCCAAGTAACCAGTTTATTGAAGAGTATTCTCCGGACTCCGCAGGCCGGCGCGGAAAATCCACAGAATGAATACGAGCTGAAACACAGGCGCAGCCAACGCCGCCGCCATAGGTAAAGTACAAACGGTAAGGACGGTAAAGCGATGGAGATTGATGGCATTGTGGGTGATCTCAACAAGGGCATGAGTCCCTTAGAAGAAGATTCGGACAACACCCACCTTTTACCAACGGCAGACGAATCCCCCCAGCAGCCGTCCGAAAGCGGCGAACCGGACGACACTTTACAATCGCTTGCAGAATATTACGACTCTGAGGCAAAGGGTGAAGTTTCTCCCTCGCCTGGTGGATTCTTAGGGTTGCCTCTTGAGATACGAACGAAGGTTTTGCAACAGGTAGCTTCCTTTCGGGACCGAGGAGATGCACGCCAAGGTCTACAAAACCTGAGAGCAGTGAATCGTCAACTGAAGCATGAGATCCAAGAGGTACCCACAGTTAACCAAAGCTACCAACACCTTCAACGCCATCCCCGCATCGACAGTCGTGTGGAGGCTGGAGTGCGGGACATCGATGCCGGTATGAGTGCGCCGAAGGCAGTGGAAGCCCACGAGTTGATCCATCAGAACGACATTGATAAAGTGCTGGTCCGGGCAGCTATACGCGACATAGACGCTGGTGCGAGCGCGCCGAAGGCAATCCTAGACAACGGGTTGACCAATCGGAAAGACATTGATGATATGAAATGCCGAGCAGCTTTGACTGAATATCTTGGCGGTAAGAGTTTGCCAGATGCGGTGCGCGACCAGGAGATGGACAATCAGGAGCACATCTCTGAATTAGAGAACCTATTTGGATGATCTAAGGAGCGCCAATCACCAGTGCAGTGGTCCTGCATCATCAAAACTCAGCCAGAGCGCTGGGCTGTTAGTCGGGGTCCTTCAGAAAATGGAGAATAAAGCACGCTGGCCGATGCATTCGTTCCTTGGGAAGACGGCTTCAAAGAGCCAGGCGGAATCTCTCGACGGGCTATATTGACGTGGTGGAGTACCTTTCAGCGCGACAGAGAATATCTGCTCAGGACGGCCAAGCGCCGAGCTCCTTGCGCAGCGAGACAAGCTGGCCGAGGTGATAGCTGTTGTGGTCGATGGCGAGGAGTACTTCGCGCAGCAAGACCGTTCAGCGCAACCTGCGATGGCAGCTCGCAGTGAGCTGGAAGTAGCTTCTCGGGACTATAGGCGAAAACCTTTCACCACAGAGAGCACCGAGCTGGAAGGTGCATAGATGCTTCGCGCTGCGCGTGCGGCAACGACCATACCGATCTATTCTCTTCCAAACTTCATTGGGTACTGCGCCTAAAGGCCGAAATCATTGGATGGCGCTAAGGCGATTTTCGAAGCGATGCCAAGAAACCTCTTAGACCAGCAGCATGCCTCCGTCTACGACGACGATCTGACCGGTGGTGTACCCACTTCGCATAAAGCTGAGATAAGCCTCAGCGATGTCCGCCGGCTCACCCACCTTTCCGACTGGAAAAGCGGCGCCTCTCGCTGCGAAAAATGCTTCGCGTTGCTCCTCAGGCAGCCTGTCCCAGATTGGCGTGCGTACAATGCCCGGTGCCACGACATTCACGCGCACAGGTGCCAGCTCTACAGCCATGGCTACGGCAAAAGCTTCCACGGCCGAAGAGATGCTCGCCCCGATGGCGAAGCCGACCGAGGGTCGCCGTGGTACTGTGCTGGAAGTAAATACGATTGAACCACCCGGGCGAATCAGTTTGCTGCCATGTTTCGTTGCCAGGAACGCTCCCCAGAACCGTACATCGAAAAAACTTTTCGCATCCAGCAGTTGGGTTTCCCCGAGCGCACGCTGCCACACCAAGTCTCCGGCGGTGTAGACCAAGTGATCAAACGGTCCCACCCTTCCAAAAAGTTCCTCTACTGCCGTCTCATCAGAAAGATTTGTGACATAACCTTCAGCGCCTTCGCCAAGCAGCGTCAATGCGGAGTCCACCCGGCTCTGCTTGCTCGATACGACCACAACCTCTGAACCTTCAGCTGTTGCTGCTTCGGCAACGGCAAGACCGATGCCTGAGGTACCGCCGAGAATGAGAATGCGCTTGCCTTTAAGGGTCAATTTGGGTGCTCTGTTTGTTTTTTTGGTAGAAGCATTTTGCAGCGTGTCCTCTATGTGAGAGAACAACCCGATTCG
>Ga0206979_1106_pt1 | contig 13619 bp, 15 predicted proteins | sample Alteio_BWMinCont_19_FD_153463 | JGI IMG/M metagenome (GOLD analysis project Ga0206979, IMG submission 153463) | Enriched cells from forest soil in Barre Woods Harvard Forest LTER site, Petersham, Massachusetts, United States -... | ecosystem: Environmental > Terrestrial > Soil > Temperate forest >... | reverse complement strand
CGGAAATCATGCTCTCGAGGGCCGTCTCAAGGGCAAAAGGGTCATAAGCGCCGACCATGATTTGCGTATCGTATTTCGCACGGATAATGAGTATGGGGCCGTAACGCTTATAACCGTTGGAAACCATGACAAAGTTTACCGGCGTTAAGGCGGCTATTCAGTTCTTCCCCCGCATAATCCTTCCTTTCTCCCTTTCCCAATCGCGTTTTTTGATCGTCTCGCGTTTGTCGGCCTTGTGCTTGCCTTTGGCGAGGCCGAGTTCAAGCTTGGCGATTCCGCGCTTGTTGAAATAGATGCCGAGCGGAATCAGCGTAATGCCTTCGCGCTTGGCGGCGCCGAGTAGTTTGCTGATTTCCTTTTTATGCATGAGCAAGCGTCGCGCGCGGCGCGCTTCGTGCTGTAAATGAGCGCCCGCCTGCTTGTATTCGGGGATATAGGCATTAAGCAGAAAAATGCCGCCGTCTTTCGGTCCCGCGAAGGCTTCCTGGATGCTCGCCTGCCCGGTGCGCAGCGATTTCACCTCGGTGCCGGTCAGCATGAGCCCGGCCTCTACCGTATCGGTGATGAAGTAATCGTGGCGCGCGCGTCGGTTCATCGCGACGTAACGCTGGGCCTTAAGGCGATCCTGGGGTGATGTACTCATCAACATGGATTTAAAGCATCTTTGCGCGAAATGAAACAGAGGCGCACAAAAAGCTGACTCCTATCTCAGAATCTGTTAACCCCTCCCCGAACCGGACCGATCCGTATTTTCCATGCCTCGATTTGCACGTCTTTCGCTGCTGATTTTCGCGCTTGCCGCGTTATCGCCTTACGCCGCCCGCGCCGCCAGCCTCGAGCCGCAGAATTACCGCCGCGCTTTCGCCGCGCTGGAAGCCGGGCACGCCGATCTTGCCAACAATATCGCTCTGCGCGGGCACGATGCGGTGCTGAATAAGGTACTGCATGCCTATTATATGGGTTCGCCCGGCAACGATGCGAGCTTCGGCGAGATGCAAGCTTTCGTCGCCGCCAATCCCGACTGGCCGAACATCCGCGATATTTGCGCCATCGCCGAGCAGAAAATGCCTGCCGATGCATCGCCGTCTTTCGTCGCCGAATGGTTCGCCGCGCATCCGCCTATGACGCTCACCGGCTTTACCCATTACGTCAACGCGCTTTCGTCAAGCAGGGATACGCAGGCGGCAGCGAAGGCCGTGCGCACGCGCTGGATCAACGGCGATTTCCGGGAAGCGGATCTGGTGGGCTTCTACAACCGCTATGCCGCCACGCTTACGCGCGGCGATCATTGGGCGCGGGTCGACCGGTTATTGTGGAACGGCGATGCAACCGCGGCGCGGCGCATCTACAGCCTTGTCGATCCCGCGATGAAGGCGGTCGCGGAAGCGCGGATTGCGCTCGTGGGCCAGAAATTCGGCGCCGCGCGGCTTTTGCAGCATGTGCCGCAGGAATGGCAGGCCGATCCCGGATTGCTTTACGAACGCCTGCGCTGGCTGCGCCGCGAAAACCGCGACGAGGATGCCGACGACATCCTCGAGCATGCCCCGGACGAACTCGGCCGCCCCGACGCGTGGTGGGAGGAACGCCAGATCATGGTGCGCCGCGCGATGGAGCGGCGCAATTTCCGGCTCGCCTACCGGCTCGCCGCCAATCACGGCACCGTCGGGGGCAAAGGCCTTTTGGAAGCGGAATTCATAGCGGGCTGGCTGGCTCTGCGCTTTCTCGATCAACCCGATGATGCGCGCGCGCATTTCGAAACTTTGTTCCGCAACGCGACGACGCCCGTGTCGCGCGCGCGTGGCGCCTATTGGCTCGGCCGTTCGCTGGAAGCGCTCGACGATAAATCGGCCGCCGAGCAATCGTATGAAACCGCCGCCGCGATCAACGTCACTTATTACGGCCAGTTGGCGATGACCCGCATTTACGCGCATCCGGTTGTCACGGCCGCGCCGGAACCGGCGATACCTGCCGTCGTCCGCAACAAATTCTTCGCGCGCGATCTTATCCGCGCGGTTGCGCATTTGAACGATATCGGCGAGACGACGCTCGTGCGTGTCTTTTTCCACGCCGCGGTAGATGCCGCCGACCGGCGCTCGGATTATGTCCTGCTGAGCGAGCTGGCCTACGAGATCAAACGGCCCGATTACGCCATCGAAGCGGCCAAGGCGGCCAACCAGAAAAACATGCTGGTCGCGGCCGGCGGATTTCCGGTGATGGAGCATCGTTTGCCGAGCCCGCCGGAACCGGCCTTTACCCATGCGCTCATCCGCCAGGAAAGCATGTTCAATCCCGGCGCATCCAGCCCGGCGGGCGCGCAGGGATTGATGCAGCTCATGCCGCAGACCGCGAAGGGCATCGCGAAAAAGATTGGCGTCCGTTACCGCAAAAGCAGTCTCGGCAATCCGGATTACAATGTGAGGCTGGGGACCGCTTTCGTGCAGAGTCAGATCGAATCCTTCAACGGCTCGTATATTCTCGCGCTCGCCGGATATAATGCGGGGCCGGCGCGCACGCGCGAATGGATGAGCGCCATCGGCGATCCGCGCAACCCACATGTCGATGTGATCGACTGGATCGAACTCATACCGGTGGCGGAAACGCGCAATTACGTGCAGCGCATTCTGGAGAACCTGCAAATTTACCGCGCGCGGCTCAATGGCGGTAAAGCGCCCTTGTTAATCCTCAAAGATTTAAAGAGGTAGCCAAGGTTGCCCGGATTTTGCTAGGCTGACTATCGAGCCGGGATATTCCTGCATTTAACGGAATTGGCTATGCTTCTTTGGGTTTTCATTTTTGCCGGTGCGACGGCGTTCTGCGCGGCCGCTTTTATGGCCGTCGCGGTAATGTGGCTGCGCAAACTGCGTGTCACGGTGTCCACGGCAATGCACGATTCGGCCGACCGGCAAGTGCTGTCGGCGCAGAAACTCGGCGATGCCATCGTGCAATTGCAAAAGCAGCAGCGCGCCTACGAACAGCAACTGCACAGCCTCGCGCAGGCGAGTCTCAAGCTGCGCCAGGAACTCACTTCCGTCGCGCACCGTCTCGAACAGGGCGAGCCGGACTCCCGCGACCGCACGGTGCATTAGAACGCGACTGTTGCCGCCGCGACGATCTGCAACAATCATTTCAATCTTTATTATTTGCGAACCGAAAAAATACTTTCATTAGTAATTCCGGCAACAATGCTCCAACCCCTCCCCCTTTCGCATAAATATTTGCCGTTTTCAGGCAAGAAATAAACCCTCCCTAAACCCAATAATGCTATTACTTTCATGATTTTAGCGCTTGATATGGGCGGTATAGTTGCGCAAAATGGTGCTATAGTAATAATTGGAAATGGTCTGGCAATTGGGAAGAGTTACGCATGGCTACCGCAGCGACAATGACCGAAGAAAACATGGTGACACTGGTGCGGAACGCGCTCCTCGCCGCCGGTCATGAAATGGGTAAGGCGGGTGATCATTGGCCGGTTATCAAATCGACCATCTACAAAGTCATGAAAGATTGGGAGAATGTGAAGGCCGAGCGTGAGATTACGGCGGAACTCAAGACCAAGTTCGGCGATATCATAAAAAGTATGGAAAGAGATTTGGACCGCATGCCTGCCGATTTGCGTCCGGAAGGCAAAAAAATCGTGAGCCGCATGCGTGAATTATACGAAGCGAGATTCTCGCCGGTTGATATGACGATGTTCGTTGTTTGCGACGAAGATATTCCGATTCATATCAGACGTGCAGAGAGCATCATCAAGACATTGGAGGATGGTAATGGCTGATCCTGTTTTTAACTTGGACCCCGAAATTAACGCCGCATGGCAAAGTTCGGTCGTAAATTCGGTATGGGCGAAGTACCAGGCAAATACGGATTTTGTGTTGGCTGACCAAGTTGCCAAAGCGCCGGGCGTGACTACGAACCAGCAGGCCGCCAGTTGGTTTACTCCTCACATCGCGGCTTTGACTGACTCAATTGGCGTCGCGGCCCAAAAGAGGGGTGCACTGACAAACGAATTGCCTGTGTCCCAAATGGCTGCTACTTCCACAACGGGCCTAGGACGTTCGCGCGGACCGGGCTTTTCGGGACCGCCTGGCGTGCGCTAGACTCCCTCCTTGCTCTTTAATTCAACTTCGGCTCGAATGAAGGTTTCTTCACTCGGGCCGAAGTTTTTTTGTGGATACGCAACATCATCATCTTGTGCCGTATGTCCTGCACCTCATCCTCGGCGGATTCGGGGGGCTGGTCGCGGCTTCATTGGCGGGGCATTTCGGCTGGCGGGCGGCCGACCGTTTGCCGGGCGAAAGCCGCATGCCGCAATGTGTTTATTGCCTGCGCAGCCTGGAATGGAACGAGACGTTTCCCCTTTTCGGCTGGCTGTTCCGCAAGGATGCCGCCGTCCTGCCCTGCCCCTGCGGCATACGCAAAGGCCTATGGCCGCAACCTCTGATTGAAACCATCGGCTTCGTTTTCGGCTTCGCGGCCATGTGGTATTCCGGCTGGGCGGGGCCGACGGTGCCGCTGATCGCCGGGCTCGGCCTGCTGCCGGCGATTGCGGTGATCGATCTGTATTTCGGGGTGATACCGGACGAACTTAACCTTATTGTTGCGGTTGCGGGGCTCGCCTGGGCATGGATGGCGCGGGGCGATGTTTCCTACCCCCTTATCACCGCCGCCGCCCTTCTGGCCCTCGGCCTCTTCCTGGCTCTGGTCTACAGCCGTCTGAGGGGGCGAGAGATGCTGGGCCTCGGCGATGTCAAATTTTTCGCCGCGGCGGGATTATGGTTACCGCTGCAAATCGCGCCGTGGTTCCTGGCCGGGTCCGGCATTCTCGGCGTTCTGTTCAGCCTTGCGTGGCGGCATGGCGGCGGCGGCAAGGAACTTCCCTTCGCGCCAGCCCTTTGCACGGCGCTTGCCGCTTGCGTTTTCTATCAGCTCATGGCTATGCCATTGCCCCTATGAGCTTCGCCCGCAACCTTTTCACCGTAAGCAGCCTCACCATCGTGAGCCGCATGAGCGGATTCGTGCGCGATACGCTGATGGCCTTTTATCTCGGCGCCGACGTCATGGCGGACGCCGTATTCATTGCGCAACGCCTGCCGAACCTGTTCCGCAGCCTGTTCGCCGAAGGCGCGTTTTCAGCTGCATTCGTGCCGCTTTATGCGACCGAGCAGAAACAGAAGGGCACCGAGGCCGCTCAGCGTTTCGCCGGCCAGGCGCTTTCCCTGCTGTTCGCGAGCCTGGTTCCGTTTTCCATGATCATCATGGCGTTCATGCCGTGGGTGATGCGCGTTCAGGCGTCGGGGTATGCGCCGGGCAGCACGCCGTTCGAGCTTGCCGTCACCTATAGCCTCATCACATTCCCCTATCTGATCCTGATTTCGGTTACGGCGCTGCAGGGCGGCGTACTGAATTCCCACGGCAGATTCGGCGCGGCGGCGGCGGCGCCGATTTCGCTGAATGTCGTCATCGTGATCGCTCTGCTGGTCGGCCATTTCATGAAATGGGATCTGGGGCTGACCATGTCGTGGTCGTTCCTGCTGTCCGGCGCCGTGCAGATGTGCTGGCTGGCCTATAGTTGTTTTCGTGCGCATCTGAGCGTCCCTTTGATGAAACCGAAGCTGACGGGGCCAAGCAGACTGCTGTTCAAGCGCATCGGCCCCGGTGCCATCGGCGCCGGCGCCGCACAAATAAACATGGTGCTATCAGTGTCGCTTGCCACGCAACTGCCGACCGGTGGCGTGGCGTCGCTGAGCTATGCCGACCGTTTGAACCAGCTGCCGCTCGGCATTATCGGCATCGCGGTAGGAACGACCCTGCTGCCCCTGCTTTCGCGCTTCGTCGACGAAGGCGAAGAAGACAAAGTGCGGCATTATATGAGCCGCGCCATCGAATTCTGTCTGATGCTCGGTTTACCCGCGACGGTCGGTTTTATCCTGCTGGCGAAACCCATCGTGCAGACTTTGTGGGAACACGGTGCGTTCAACCATCATGTCACCATCACGACCGCCGAAGCGCTGATCGGTTATTCTTTCAACATTCCGGCCTTCCTGCTGGTGCGGGTTCTGAGTTCGCAGTTTTTCGCACGGCATGACACATCGACCCCGGTCAAAGTATCGGTAATTGCGATGATCACCAACGTCGTCGGCGCGTTGCTGCTTTTGCAACCATTTCAACATATGGGCATTACCGGGGCGAACAGTTTTGCCATCTGGGTCAATGCGATCCTTCTCTACACCATCGCTGCCAAACGCAAATATCCGATGATCGACGCGAAATTGCGCAAGCGTTTTCTGCGCCTCTTGCTCTGCGTCGCCGTCATGGGCGTGGCCACTTATTTACTCAAACAGCAGGTGATAGGCTTGTTCAAAACCGGCGATATGATGAAGGAAATTCCAGCGCTGGCGGTGCTGATTGGCGCATCGGGCCTGATATATGGCATCATGTTGCAGATCACCGGCGCCATGAGCTGGAAGGAACTTCTCGGAACTTTGAAAAAGCGCGGCTCCAGCAAGAATATCGCTAAATCCGATCTCGCATCACCCGAATCCTAGAGGTTCCCATGCATCGCATTCTTTCCGGTATGCAGCCGACCGGCAATCTGCATCTCGGCAATTATCTCGGCGCGCTCAAGAATTGGGTCGCATTGCAGGATACGGCCGAATGTTATTACTGCGTGGTCGATTTGCACGCGATCACCGTGCCGCAAGACCCGCAAAAGCTGCGCGCGGGCGTACGCGAAACGGCCGCCGCCTATATCGCCGCCGGGATCGATACGCGCAAAAGCACGCTGTTCGTGCAAAGCGCGGTGCCCGCGCATACAGAGTTGAGCTGGATTCTTTCGACCATCACGCCGCTCGGCTGGCTCAACCGCATGACGCAATTCAAGGACAAATCGGCCAAAAGCCGCGATCTGGAGTTGCTCGGGCTTTACGCTTATCCGGTATTGATGGCCGCCGATATTCTTGCGTACCGGGCAACGCATGTGCCGGTGGGTGAGGATCAGAAGCAGCATCTGGAACTGGCGCGCGACATTGCGGGCGCGTTCAACCGCATGTTCACCACCGAATTTTTTCCGCTGCCGGAGCCGCAGATTCTGGGCGAGGCGGCGCGTGTGATGTCGCTGCGCGACGGCACCAAGAAAATGAGCAAATCGGACGAAAGCGATTATTCGCGCATCAATCTGACGGACAATGCGGACGCCATCGCGCTCAAGATCAGAAAAGCCAAGACCGACACCGAACCCCTGCCCGGCACTTTGGCCGAACTCGAAAAACGGCCCGAAGCCGACAATCTCGTCACCATTTACGCGTCGCTCGCCGACAAACCGCGCGCGGATGTTTTAAAGGAGCATGCGGGATCGCAATTCTCGAAATTCAAACCGGCGCTCACCGAGCTGGCGGTGGCGAAACTGGGCCCCATCACCGCCAAAATGCGCGAGCTTCTCGCCGACCCCGTCGAGATCGACCAAATCCTCATCCGCGGCGCGGAACATGCCAACGCACTCACCCAAAAAAACATGCGCGAGGTGAAGGATATTATGGGGTTGTGGAGCGTGATGTGAATGCGCACATGTCAATTCCGGGCCCGCGCACAAGGCGCGAACCCGGAATGACTAATCTTTACCCAGGATACTATCAGTGAGTAACGATAGGTGTCACATGCGGTGGCTGCACTTGATGCTGAACAGGCATAGAATGTTCAACATGCGGCACCAGAGGTTTGTGCCCACCATTCATATGCGTCATAGTGAAAGCCTTAAGATGGTGGGGTTCATGAATGCCATTTACTCCATGAGACATTTCCCCGGACTTGTGGCTGGATGAAGAGGACGAGCCGGCATCGACCAGGGCCCTATCGTCCACTTTGATCCTTCTTACCTTCATGCCGCCGCCATCCGCATCATCCGTGGATGACGATTTTGCTCCGTGGCCGCCATCTCTATCCTTGCGGCCTTCCGTACTGAAATCGTTGTCCTTGGACGAAACTTCCGCAGAGGAATCCGCGAAAATACGCCTACTCCGACCGTCATTGTCATTGCGCGGCTGCATGTCGGTTGAGGGCGTTGTTACGTTCTTTCCTCCCATGTGGTTGCGATCATGGTCGCCGTCACGGTCGGATTGATTTGAGACGGTGCGATGCTCGTCATTCTTATGATCGAAATCGCGGTCACGATCTTCATCACGGTCAAACCGGCGGTTCGAGAAATCGTGGTCCTCATTGCCGGTCATTTCCATATTGCCGGATTGACGATTTGAGAAATGATCGCGGCCCTGATCGCCATTATGATCCCCCCCGTCGAAATGGCGGTCCTCTTCATGACCATCTTGGCGGCGCGAAGAATCGCGGTCGTCACGGTTCTGTCCAAAATCGCGATCTTCCATTCTGTGGTCGTCGGTGTCGGCGACGCGCTGCAGGTCATCGCCGCTATGCTTCCAGTGATCACGATCCCATTGGTCGTGGTTCCATTGGTCGTGATTCCACTGATCATGTTTCCATCCTTCTTTGCGGCCATTTATGTCTGCGTCATGCCGCTCATTATCGCGGTCCTTAAACTCTTCCGTATTGGTGGAATCAGAGGTTTTGGTGACGTCGCGATCGTCACGATTCATCCTTTGTCCGTCCATACTGCGGGCATTAGCTTCATCGCGCTCGAGCCGGGATACCTCGCTCGCCGTCAACTCCCCGGATCCGGCGTTGCTATTCTGGGTTGCCGCGCTTTGCATACTGTCAACCGGCAGATTGTTATCGGCTGTGGTCTGGGCTAGCGCGGGCGAAACACCGAGCCCGATAAGAAGCGCGGCGGTCGAAACGGAAAGACGATGTGCGGTATTCATGACGGTATCTCCTTTTTACAGGTTGGGGAGAGCGCATGACGGCCATCGGAATCATGTATCGACGAAACCGAAGATACGGCGGGCCTACGCTTCTCTCGCCCGCCTCGATGACAAACATCAGCGCTATTTAAAACGGAGAGCTGGATGCATCGCTCGTGACTTTTGCATCGTGCGTTCGGAAAAAACACAAGGCCTACGCAACCGCTCGCCGTTCTACTTTTTTTCGCGTCGCTTTTTTTCGCTGAATTTTTGAAAGTTAAACTTTTAATATGACTGAATTATGATTTTATGCCGCGCGGAACGCCGCACGGTACGCGGCACGGTACGCGGCAAATTGGCGGATTTTGCCGCATTTTTTAAAGTTTTTCTAAATGGCGCCCGCGTGAGGATAAGGTTCTTATAAATACGCCCCACGCGATTATCTTCTTCTTTGTCCAAGATTATTGATTCGAGTTATTCCGAGACCACGCAACACCAAATTCCGTACCTCCTTACACGGCGGATAAAGCAGACGGGCGAGGCGTCGGGAACGGAAGATGAAGCGGTTCATCAACCCGACCGCACCCCGGCCTCTTGCCAGCCGCGCGAGTTCGAAAATCGCGTCGCTGCCGTAATGCAATTCATCGCCAATTTTCACCACCATCCCCTCATCGATATTGAGGCCGCGGGCGGTGATTTCATCCATGAGTGCGCCGCCCCTGCGCGCATCGATAAGGTTAAGCGCAGGCCCACCCTCCTTCGCCACCAGCCGCGTGCAATAAGTGCGGCAGACGGGGCATCGATCGTCATAAACGATGTCGATGGTGGCGGGGCCGGATTTGGGCGATCTTTTTCTTTCCATGTATCCATTAAATCATAAATTAGCTAATTAGTCAATTGGCTAAATAATAGTCTTAAGGGCTGAAAATATTTGAAAAATCGAAGAATTTTCCGAGACAACATTGCGGGACAACAAAAAGGGCGGGATTTGCATCCCGCCCTTTCGATATTGCCTTGATCTCCGCTTGCGCGGGGACAAGGTTTTCGTAAGCTTCGCGCCACGCGCTCAGCAATGAAAACCTTACTTAATCTCCACGCCCGCGCCCGCCGCTTCGAGCTGTTTCTTGAACTTTTCGGCATCGGCCTTGGAAACGCCTTCCTTGACGGTCTTGGGGGCGCCTTCGACCAGGTCCTTGGCTTCCTTGAGGCCGAGGCCGGTGATCGCGCGCACTTCCTTGATGACTTCGATCTTCTTGTCGCCGGCCTTGGCGAGGACGACCGTGAATTCGGTCTGTTCCTCGGCCGCCGCTGCGGCGCCGCCGGCGCCGGCTGCTGCGGCCATGGCTACGGGAGCGGCAGCACTCACGCCCCACTTCTCCTCGAGCAGTTTCGAAAGCTCCGCCGCCTCGATGACGGTGAGACCCGAAAGATCGTCAACTAATTTTTCCAGCTTCGACATTTTATTTCTCCCTTGGTTGAACGTTGTTAAAACTCTTTCCTCTCCCCCTGAGGGAGAGGAAAAAACTTACCCTCCCTGCTTCGACCTCGCCGCCAACACCCGCGCCAATTGCCCGGCCGGAGCCTGCAGCACGCCGGCGATCTTGGTAGCGGGCGCGAGGATGAGGCCGATGATCTTGCCGCGTAGTTCATTCAACGACGGCAGGGTCGCCAGCGCCTTGGTTTGGGCGGCGTCCAGAATCTGGCCGTTCATTATGGATGCGATGATCTTGAGCTTGTCGTTTTTCTTGGCGAATTCGACGGTGATCTTGGCGGCCGCAATCGGGTCTTTCGAAAACGCGAGCGCGGTCGGGCCGTGCAGGAATTTTTCGAGCCCTTCGATGGCGGTGCCCTTGATCGCATGCTTGACCAGCGTGTTCTTGCCGACCTTAAGATCGACGCCCGCGGCGCGCAATTTGCGGCGCAGGTCGAGCGTCTGGTCCGCGTTCAGCCCAAGCTGATGCACGACGACGACGAGGCCATTATTCTTCAATTCCTCGCCGATGGAACCGATGGTCTTTTCCTTAGCCACGCGGTTCGGGCTCGGCGCATGGGCGGCAGCGGCTTTCTTGGCGGCGGCGGTTGTGGTCATGTTTCTCTCTCCATTCCTTAGTTGCCTCTCCCCTTGAGGGAGAGGATAGAAAATCTTAGCGAACGCAGCCCTTGCGGAGTTCGCTTAGATTTTCTTGGTGAGGGGGTTTCTTGAAGCAAGAAACCCCCTCACCAGCAAAAACTTAGGCTTGCTATAAAGCGCAAGCCTAAGTTTTTGCGTCCTCTCCCTCAAGGGGAGAGGTAAAAACTTTTTATTTGTCCGAGATGAGGAAGAACCGGAAACGCGCAGATGAAGGGCCAAAGGGCCGGGCGCCGTTTCGTTATCGACCCCGTCTATTGCTGGCGAATTTTAAGCCCCGAAGGGCGCCCGCAGTCTCGGACAGGTGCAAAACTCATAACCGAAGGTGGGGGCGGAAGGCAAACGAAAAAGAATGCCCCTAAAACCCGGTAAAATCACGCTTCCCCGCTCAGCGTCTGCAAATCCACCTTCACCCCCGGCCCCATTGTGGACGAGATGGTAATGCGGTTGATGTAGGTGCCCTTGATGCCGGTCGGGCGAGCCTTGGTGATCGCGCCGATAAAGGCGCGGACGTTTTCGAGCAGCGCCTGTTCCGAGAAGCTCACCTTGCCGACGCCCGCCTGCACGATGCCGGCCTTTTCGGCGCGGAATTCGATGGAGCCGGCCTTGGCGGCCTTGACCGCTTCGCCGACATTCGGCGTCACGGTGCCGAGCTTCGGGTTCGGCATCAGGCCGCGCGGGCCGAGAACTTTACCCAGCTTGCCGACCACGCCCATCATGTCGGGCGAGGCCACCACGCGGTCGAAATCGGAGAAACCGGCAAGAATTTTTTCGGCCAGATCGTCGGCGCCGACGATATCGGCGCCGGCTTTCTTCGCGTCTTCCGCCTTATCGCCCTTGGCAAAGACGGCGACGCGGATGCTTTTGCCTGTGCCGTGGGGCAATTGAACCATGCCGCGCACCGCCTGATCCGACAGTTTGGTGTCAATGCCGAGATTCATCGCGATTTCGATGCTTTCGTCGAATTTACGCTGCGCTTCGGACGCGTTTTTCTTGACGAGTTTCACCGCGTCGTCGAGCTTATACGTTTTCTTGCGGTCGACGTTCGTGAGTGCCTTGCGGAATTTTTTGCCATGCGCCATGGGATTACTCCACCACCTGGATGCCCATCGAACGGGCGGATCCGATAATCATGCTGCAGGCCGCCTCGATATCGTTGGCGTTGAGATCCTGCATCTTCTGCTTCGCGATTTCGCGCACCTGCGCCATCGTGATGGTGCCGACATTGTCGGTGCCGGGGGTTTTGGAACCCTTCTCGATCTTCGCCGCCTTTTTGATGAAAAAGCTGTTGGGCGGCATTTTGGTGATGAAGGTGAAGCTGCGGTCGGAAAAGGCGGTGATTACGACCGGAATCGGCGTGCCTTTTTCCGTGCTCTGCGTCTTCGCATTAAATTGCTTGCAGAAATCCATAATGTTCAGACCACGCTGGCCGAGCGCGGGGCCGATGGGCGGCGACGGGTTCGCAGCACCGGCGGGCACCTGCAATTTGATAAGGCCGACAATTTCTTTCGCCATTTCTCTCTCCCTGCTGCCAAAGGCAGACAAACAAATTCCGGCGCATAAGCGCCGTTAAAGCCGACCGACAATGTATGAAGGGGATGTTGCCCTTCTTTACTCCCGCTTCCGGAACCCCGGAAACGGTCAGCGTGGTACGGCTTCCTCAGGACAGTTTGCCGGTCGGTTTCGCGCTCTGCGATCCTTCCGGCGTTCGAGGCTTGGCCTCCCACACCTTTTCCCGTGGGCGAGTATGTATAGTAAACATTGGAATAAGTCGAGTCTTTTATCGCTTTGATTCTCTGGTAGGTTCTTCCCCAACCTTGTTCTCTTTCAAGGGAAAGTCCTTCCCATGAAACTAAGCGAAGCCCTTCTTGTCGGTATGTGCAGCGCGTTGATCGCGGCGGCGCTTTTGCGCGCGGCGAATTTTGCGGGGACGACTGAGTTGAAACTGGCGAGCCAGCCCGCTTTCGACCGGGTTATAAAAACGCACACGCTTCGCTGCGCCTATAGCAGCATGAAACCCTATTTCGTCACCGTCGATGCCGACCGCAATATGGTGAACGGCCTGTCGCACGATATCGTCGAGCAGATGGGGCGCATTCTCGGCCTCAAGATCGAATGGGTGCAGGAAGTTGCGGCGACGGCGGTCGCCGCCGATCTGGCCGCGGGCGACGAGGATGCGATGTGCTTTCCGCTGTGGCCCGACGGGCGCAACGCGGCCACGCTCGATTTCACGCATGCGCTGGATTACATGCCGGTTTACGCCGTCGTGCGCGCGGACGATACACGGTTCGACGGCAATCTTTCCAAACTCAATGTCAAAGACATCATAATCCCCATCATCCCCGACGGCGAAGGCAAGACGATTGCCGACGAGGATTTTCCGCTCGCGCAGCAATACAACATCACGGTGGAAGCGGACCCGCTGCATATGATTTTGGCGGTGACGACGAAAAAGGGAGACGTGGCTTTCAGCGATCCCTTCACCGCCGGCGAATTCATGCGCAACAATCCGGGCATGCTAAAATACGCGACGGGCGTCGCGCCCGTGCGCGTGTTTCCGGAAAGCTTCGCCGTCGCCAAGGGCGAGACGAAACTGCGCGACATGATGAACGTCGCCATCGACCAGATGCAGGAAAGCGGTTTTATCCGCGCGACACTCGACAAATATCTCGGCGACCATAAGG
>Ga0206979_1105_pt1 | contig 13638 bp, 9 predicted proteins | sample Alteio_BWMinCont_19_FD_153463 | JGI IMG/M metagenome (GOLD analysis project Ga0206979, IMG submission 153463) | Enriched cells from forest soil in Barre Woods Harvard Forest LTER site, Petersham, Massachusetts, United States -... | ecosystem: Environmental > Terrestrial > Soil > Temperate forest >... | reverse complement strand
AGAGTAAGGAATGGGACTGGGTGGAACCCAAAACAAAAGCCGGAATGAATTCATCCCGGCTCCTGTTCCAACAACATTTCTATTTATAAATACACTTCGATTATTTCATCAACTGGATTTTCTGAACATTTACAATGCCCCCTGATTTTAAAGATGTCCTGGCAATATATTCACCAGCAGGGAGTTCGTCTAAAGAAAGTCTGGCCTGTCCTCCTTTGATTTCGCTTTGTGCAATTTCATTGTCGTCAGCATCATAGACTCTGAACATCAGATTTTCATTGATGCTGCTGGTACTGACGTTTAAATAATCAGATGATGGTGAAATGTGAATGTCAGGATTGCCTAAAGTTGGCTCTAATACTGGCGCTTTTCTTTCAAGCATGACAAATTGCACCCGTGCAGCGGTATTATTCAAAACCATTACTTTTAATGCCTTGCGGGGACCAGCTTGTGCAGTGATTGTTGAAATGGCTAATCCTAAGATTACCAATCCTATCAAATTTAACTTTTTCATTTCGCTTTTCATTTTAAGTTCGTTTGTTAATTTGATAGTGTGACGGGGTATGGTTGAAGAAAGTTACAAGAAGATGAAAAAATATTTTCTGGAATAACCCACCCCCAACCCCCGCCAGCGGGGGATAGCTATTATCACCATTTTTGAATTTTGAGCATTGTCATTTCAGTTCAACTAAAATATTCATAAAAGATAAAATGTTGAATAACGCAAAAAACGAGTTAGATACTGTCCCCCGCTGGCGGGGGGTGGGGGTGGGATGCCTCAGTCAAACCGAATCGCCTTCACAGGTCTGATCCTGCTCACCAGGATTGATGGCAGCAACAAGGCTAAAGCACAGACCAGGAACGCTCCGAAATTGATAAATAGAATATGACTCCATTGAAAGGAAACCGGAGCCTCAGACAGATAATATGACTCTTCAGGAAGTTTTATAATATGAAAATATTTCTGGATCAAAAGCAATGCAAGAGAAAAAGCATCTCCGGTTGCAAGACCGAGCAAAATTAGCTTCATCCCATTGATCATAAATATCTTCTGGAGTTTCCAGTTATGGGCGCCAAGGGATTTCAATACACCAATCATTCGGGTTCGCTCCAGGATCATGATCAGCAACGCCGTTATCATGTTTATGGTTGCTACTATTGCCATCAGTATCAAAATCACCCTGATATTGGCATCAAGCAAACCAAGCCAGTCAAATATCTGTGGATAACGCTGTTTCACTGTTTTGGTATCCATAGAAACATCTGTTAACAGGCGTACCTGGCTGTTCACAGTATCCAGTTTGTTAAAATCATTCAGAAATATCTCATAACCTCCTACCTGGTTTGGTTTCCAGTTATTCAGTTCCTGTATCTGCTTCAGATCACACAAAATAAATACCTTATCAATTTCCTCAACTCCTGTTTTATAGATGCCTTTGATCGTAAAATTACGAGCCCTTATCTTTTCTTTAATGAAGTACATCACCACATGATCACCCAATTTCAGATTGAGTAATTGTGTCAGGCTCTTGGAAACCACAATATCATCTGAACTTGTTGAATCTTTGTAAGAAATGCTCTGACCTTCAAAATATTCCTTTTTAAAGAAGTCCCATTTAAAATTTTTATCCACGCCTTTCAGGACAACTCCTTCAATGGAATTTTCAGCTTTAATGATACCAGGTTTTGTTGCAAACATCTGAACATAAGACACATCCGGAATTTTCTTAAGCTTGTCGATAAATTTATTATCCACAGTTAGCGGATCATTCTCATATAAAAAGTCGCTTTTGAGGTTACCCACAACGATGTGCGAAGCGAAAGCGCATATTTTTTCTTTAATTTCGTTCTGAAAACCTATGACGATCGAGTCGGAGATCACCATGACCGCAATACTCAGTGCAACTGCCAAAAGCGCGATGCGGATAATGGCCCTTGAAAAAGAACGGTTCGATTTATAGGATATGCGGCTTGCTATGAAAAATTCAAAATTCAAAACAACATCATTTTTTGCTTCGGCAAAACTAATCATTATAAGCGCAGTTTTTCTCGCTTGTCCTTTAAGAGCTTTATGTGATGCGATTTTAGGGGATGCACGTCTATCAGAATACCTGCCAATGCTTGCCGGGAAACGGGTTGCATTGGTTGTTAATCAAACTGCTGTTATAGGTTCTACCCCTTTAGTTGACACCCTGTTAGCTCTTAAAATAAATATTCGGAAAATTTTCGCCCCCGAACATGGTTTCAGAGGAGATGCAGAGGCGGGGGCTAATGTTACTGATGCAACCGACAAAAAAACAGGACTTGCAGTTGTCTCTTTATATGGAAAACATTTTAAGCCATCTAAAACAGACATGGCGGATATTGATGTGGTTGTTTATGATATCCAGGATGTTGGTGTTCGATTTTTTACTTATATCTCTACCCTTCACTATGTAATGGAAGCCTGTGCAGAAAATAAAAAACAGCTCATTGTTCTGGACAGACCCAACCCTAACGGTTTTTATGTAGATGGGCCTATATTGGAAAAGAATTTTTCATCCTTTGTAGGGATGGACCCGGTACCGATCGTGTATGGTATGACCTGCGGAGAATACGCGGAGATGCTTAATGGTGAAGGTTGGCTGGCGAACGCAGAAAAGTGTGATTTGCATGTTATTAAAGCAAATAACTACACTCATAAATCCCAGGATAAAATACTTATCCCCCCTTCCCCAAATCTGCCGACCATGGCTGCCATTTATTTATATCCATCCCTTGGTCTTTTTGAAGGTACAAATGTGAGCGTTGGCAGAGGAACTAACATTCCTTTCGAAGTTGTTGGGGAGCCTGGATTTAAGGAAAATGATACCGAATTTACACCTCACAGCATACCAGGTAAAGCGGAAAACCCCGTGTATAAGGATCAACTCTGCAAAGGCATTTATCTATCGAGGTTTGCCAATGATTATATTAAAAACAGTGGTCAGCTATACCTGTTTTGGCTGACCGGCTTTTATAAAGATGCCACTGATAAAGCCAAATTCTTCACACCTTTTTTCGACAAGCTGGCAGGTACAGATCAGCTTCGCAAACAAATAGAACAGGGTATGACACCTGAGGATATCCGGAAATCATGGAAACCTGGAATAGATAGCTTCAAAAAAATCAGAGCAAAGTATTTGCTTTATGATGACTTCTGATCAATTTTAAGTACCATCTGAAAATCAAAAAAAAGGGTTGCAATTGAGTGAAGCAACCCCTTTTTAAAAAGCGGAAGAGAAGGAAATATTATTCTTTTATAAATCTGGACCGGGTAGTTCCGTTATTTGTCACCACATCTATAAAATAAACACCTGAAGAAAGGGTACTCACCGGAACGGTTATTTCCAAAGTCCCGTCATTCACAAATGTATAAACCGTTTTACCCATGATATCGGTGATCGCTATCCTGTTTATTAAACTGTTATCTGATTTAATATTGATCTTGTTTTTTGCAGGGTTTGGATATACATTTATAAGGCTATTGTAAATACCATCTGCAGCAATCCCAGCTGTTTTATATTCATAAACGACCGCAGAATCGCCGATTGGGTTTAAGGATATCGTATCTTCGTTAGCGCTGATTGATTTATAATCAAGTATCTGCATATTAAAATACTGCTTTACTTCACGCTTGCCTACCACATTATCAGGCATGTAAATGGATACTTTTCCAATTTCACCTGCCCCCGACATGTTGTTATGGTCTATTCGTGTAAGTCCTATATGAATTATACTATTTGAACTGTCATTCACTATAAGGGCAACCATATCTTTATGGATAGTCCCCAGCCATGATTTTGCAAAATTCGTAGAAATACTTTTAGGGGCCAACATATATGAGCCGTAGTTAACACTCAGTGTGACACCGTAGATATTACTTGCCTTGATGGAACTTGAGCCTAAAGAGATAATTGCAGTAACTGAATCACCTGCCTGTACACTATCCTGCGAGAATTTAACAGTAAGCGGAGGGTCTGACGGATTGCCTGTGGCTGGGGAGAATGCTTTATAATGTGGTTTGCTAAAATTAAGGGCAATAATTGAGACATCGTTGCTATCTATGGTTCCATTCCCGTTGCAATCCGCAAACTTTTCATTGATACCATTTTTGAAAGAACTTGACCAATCATTGCATGGTTGTGCAGTCCAATTGTTTATAGCATTGGTACGTGCGGGACCTATTTTACTATAACCAACGCCTACTGACAACAAATCATTAATATCAACTTTTCCGTCATTGTTTGCATCACCCGGCCAAACATTCAGACTATCACTTATGGTGATTTCATATGCTCCGATTGTAGGTGCTATTACATTTCTTAATTCTCCCGTTATATCATATTTAACCCCGTTAACGGCCAAACCTTTCCCTTCCAGATTTGTGTTTCCAGTTCTGAGGTTATTGGTTAAGTTATACTGGGGATTTGAATTTAAGCCATGTTTTTCGAGACCAGTTGCAGATTGAAAGGATGCCAGGTCTGAATAGCTGGTACCAAAATAACCGAATGAACCTGTATTATTATAATTGTTATAATCTATTGTTCCCCGTACTTTGGTTGCAGTTAAATGCAATCCGTCTCTGCCGGGGCCACTTACAAGGTTATTGTCCATTATGGAATTGAAGGGCACATAGGTATTGTTTATATATATACACGAACCGGTTCCCGACACACCAACAGAATCTGTAAATATATTATTATCCAATATTGCAAGGTTCTCATAATTATAGTAAGCGGCAACAGAAATACCACATTGATGTGCAATAATGATATTATTAACAATCGTATCCGCTGTAGAATCCTCCGCGTCAATATAAATTCCGGTATTGGCTAATATTCTGTTATTTGAAATTTTATATCCTTTTGAATATACGAAAAACGCTGTATCTACATTTCTTAGAAAGGTATTATTGCTAATAATCACATTCCGGTCATCAAAACCACTGAAGAAAGATAGCTTCCCATTTGTTATCCCTGAGGATAAAGTCGAATTTGAAATAATATTGTCAGTAACAAACAGGTTCTTCACATCATTTAATTCCATACTTAAACTTGAACCCTGAAAATTATTATGTGTAATATGAACACTATCAGTGGTATCTGTATCATACTTTGATATCCCTACGTTCCTCCCGGTTGTCTGGAAGAGGCAATGCGTAATGGTAATATTAGATCCCTGGCTAATGAAGATATCAGCTGTTCCGGCAGCATATTTTAAATCGAATCCAATGTTTGATAAAACGACATTATGAACCTGGTTTAGCCCTAATATCATATTGGAGAATAAAACCTTAGAACTATCGGAGGATTCAGAAGTAAGGGTAATTGTATTTTTAATTGAACTTCCCGCAACTGAATTAAGTGAAACTATAACTGGAGTCGTAGAAGTTCCGCCATAATTATAGATACCGTCAGACATTTTTAAAATCACAGGACCGTCAATACCCGGGCCATTTGCGGCAAATCCATCACGCCTTTTGCCAGAATCGAGATCGTTTATGGCGGACATTAAAGTACTATAGTTGGTTTTAGATGGGGCTTTCATAGAATCAATGGTATATACACCACTCATCTGGCTAAAGCCTTGCTTTGGCGCTATAAAGCACATGAATAATATTAGGGGTAAACAGGTCCCAAGACAGTTTAATTTGCGAATTCCAATTCCTCTTTTTGAATTGTTTTCATTGCACGGGAGTGAAACCGGTAATGACAAATGTTTTTGTTCTTTCATGATTCCAAAAATCTAAGTTAACTAAAAGTTTTAATTGACCATACAAAGATTTGAAGAATACAATGCTCAAAAAAATACATATTATCCGCATTCTCAATTAAATATTTTGCTTATATTTGACATAAATAATGATTATATCACTATATAACAATTACTTACATTATTCATTTTTACAGAAATAATATAATTCTCAAACCGATAGATCAATGCATAAAAGCAAACTCCTAAAAACCCTTAAAAAACTTTCTGAAGATGAACTCCATTCATTCAGGGTATTTGTAAGATCTCCTTACTTTAACACTAACAATGACTTAGTGACTCTGCTGGAAGTGATATATTCAGAGGGGCTGCTTGATAAAAGCCCCATTGATAATAGTAATGTCCTGGCCAAAATTTATCCCGGAAAATCTTACGGGTTAAGAAGACTCACTGACCTGATGTATTTTCTTACCAATCTCCTGGAGGAATATCTCTCCGTTGAAGGCTATCGTCAAAATAAATTTCAGCAAAAACTAATGCTTATGGATCTTGTATATGTCAAGAACCTGGATGCGTTGGTGAATGGTGTAGAAAAAGACCTTGAACAGATTCATACACAGTCATCTGTAAGGGACAGCAACTATTTTTATGAATCTTTTATGATACACTCCGAAAGGGATTATGGTTTCAGGCTTCATGGTTCTATTGCAGGAAATGAAAGCCTCCAGATCAAATCAGATCAACTTGACCTCTTTTATCTTGCTCTAAAACTTAAGGATGCCTGCGAAATGATTAACCGTAGCAGGATCATATCTGTGGATTATAGTCTTGAAATGCTGGATGTACTCGTTCCTTATCTTCTCCAGAATCCGGAACTTTATACGGGCCATGCCGCTATTCAGATCTATCTCAATATTTACCTGATGCTTACAGATGATGAAAATGAAAAATATTTCTTTCAACTTAAAAAACTGGCAGACGAAAATGAATCAACCTTTATAGCGGAGGAGCTCAGATCCATTTATGGTTATGCTCAAAATTATTGTATACGCAGGTTAAACCAGGGCAATATTGATTACCTGAACCATCTCTTTGAAATCTATAAACACATACTTAACAGTGGTCTTGTATTTGCTGACAATAACAATATGCAATGGGAATTCAAGAATTTTGTATCTATCGGGCTTCGTGTCAAAGAGTACGCCTGGGCGTATGACGTGATCAACATTTTTAAGGACAAACTTCCCTCAGATGTGCGCCAGAATTCTTATACCTACAACCTGGCAAATTACTACTATGAAACAAGCGATTATAAGAAAGCCACGAAACTTCTGAACTCAGTTGATTTTACAGATATTTATTACAACCTCGATTCAAAGGTCATGCTTCTTAAAATATATTACAAATTGGAAGAAGATGAAAGCTTTTATGCCCTGGTTTCTGCATTTGATATATATATGCGACGCAACAAGCTCATTTCAAAAGACATAGCAGAAATGTACCATAACCTTATCCACTTTACCAAAAAAGCATTTATCCTTAAAACCAAATTGCCTTATGAAAGGAATAAAAATTATGAAAGAAACCTGGCACGTCTGAAACAAACCATTGATAAAACTAAAAACATTGGTAATATCAATTGGCTGAAAGATGAAATTGCTGAACTTGAAACGCAAAATAATTAAGAATTAATAATTAGAAATTAATAATGAAAACAGAGAATAGTGTTCAGATAAAAAGTTATGCCTTTGCTGTGAGAATATTGATGAACTTTTAAAAATAATGACCTCTATTCTAAAAACGATGAAGAGCACAAATTCTTAATTATTAATTGTTAATTATTAATTAGGGCAACGTGGTGACATATCCGCTTCTGAAATTCTGGCTGTTATCCCATCCTGTATAATCTACCTGCCAGATGAAAGCGTCAGTTGAAGGCTGCTCTTTTTTGTAGGTCCCATCCCATTGTATATGTTTATCATCGGTATGCCATACAAACTCTCCCCAACGGTTAAAGACACTCATTTGGAAATCCTTTACAAACACAGGGACAAAACCCCATTTATCATTTACATTGTCCTTGTTTGGCGTAAAGGCATTCGGCACATACAGAATTGGTTTTTGAACCAATCTTATTTCATTTGAAACGCTCCTTGCCGCATTTGAATCTGTTCCTGATAAGGCCACGATGTGATACCAATAAACGCCCTCATCATAATTCAATGAGTCGTCAGAATAAACAGTATTCGCATTTGAAGTCGGATAGCCAACAATGGAATCAGGTTTTGATGGGTCATGCCTTATAACTTCATACCTATTCACACCATTGGTCCAAACCTGGTAAGGGTTCCAGCTCAGATTATTAACAAAAGGAACGGCATCGCCCTTAAGAACAATAGAGCATCCTTCGTTCCCTGGAAGGCTTACCAGCCCGCATTGGGTTTGTGTGAGTACTTTATAACAATAACTGGTGGTCTGTACATTAACATTTGAATCCAGATAGCTGGTATCTTTTTGATTGGTAATCAGTTTGAAAAATTCAAACTGGGCGGATGGATCGCTGCCTTCTTTCCTGTATATAACATAAGAATGAAAACTGCCCAAAGGAAATTGATTCCATAACAACCTGATATTCTTATTATTTTCTACTGACACCGAAAAAACATTAAGCCCATTAGGTATCGAGTCTGCTTCCGGGACCGTATAAGCTGTTCTTCCTGTATCATTGCCTACCCCACATGCGCTCATGGTATACAAAAAGTAACCATAATTAACAGTCAGGTTATTAATTGCTGCAGGATCTATAAATTCTTCAGATGAAAGTCCATTCCCCTCATAAACAATACTATCAGTTCCTTTTGGTGATACTTTCACCAAACGCACTCCTCCAAGGTTTTTACTCGCAGGCACTGCTGTCCATCGAATTCTTACCGTGTTAGTATCAATATGTTCAATACAAAACATCTGGGGTACAGGCGGTATGGGCGGCTTTTCCAAAACAATACGGATATGATGTGTAACCGACCTTGGTATCGGACAACTATTATTCCTGGCCGTCACGGCAACATCTATTGTATCTCCAAGATACTGGTTACAGGTAGCCGGCCAGGTAAAATGGGCTGTTATAACTCCCAAGCCTGAATCAGCTTTAAAAGTGGCTGCCGGATTCACAATACCTGAATTTAAAATAGTACTACTGGCATGTGCATAAACAGAATCTCCTTGAGGATCGGTTATTGTAAAACTATAATTAATCGTATCGCCAACCTTTGTAATGAGCAGTGTATCCTGTAGTTTAGGTGGGAAATCAGCAGAATTCAAATCAATCTTAAACATGGCATTGTTGCACCCACCTTCAAACTTATCGAATGCCCTTACACCTTTATTGGTCCGGCTCCATGCATTAGGGGTTGTAGGAAAATCTGAAAAACCGCCGCATCCGCCGCACACTGATTGATAAACGATTCCATTTCGGTCAAACCTGCTTGTTCCCCCATCAACATGTTCTTCACTTTGCGAATTCAATCCTCCAAAATAAGTAGCATAAACCAGGTTGGTCATATCCTTTGACAAAATCATCAGGTAAAAATTGGAACCATTGGTATTTTTTTGAAAAGCATCTGGCGTAAGAGGCATTCCATTTGTATTTCCATTGTTATCCTGATTATAACTCCCGTTAACCACCCCACCCCAACCTGAAACATATACCCTGCCGCAAACGTCGACAAGGAACGCTGACAGTGAAAGGTTGGCATACTGCGCGCCAGAAACACCAAAAACTGTTGACCGGTTTATTTTAGTGAGGTTGTTGTCTATCTGGGCTATAAATTGCCTGCTGTTCGAATTACTATACACATTTCCTACAACAGGGAATTGGCCAAGTGTTTGTCCGGTGACATATACCTGGTCACTGCCATCTGTTTGTACAAGATAGTTTTGATCGTAAGACGAGGTACCCAAATATGTACCGGCATCTATTTTTTTCCCGTCAGGACTAATTTTTACAAGAAACCCATCAATTCCACCATTATATGCAGGAGAGATGGAACCAATGGTAGTCGGAAAATCATTACTCTCTGTTCCGCCACACACAAATACATTTTGTTTGCTGTCGAGATGTATTCCATATGCTGCATCCTGATCTGATCCACCAAGAAAACTCATCCAGTCTAATGTCGAAAGATCTGAAGATAATTTCATGACCAGACCATCTTGAACTCCCCCGAATTTAGCTTGAAAGGATTGTTTTGTTACAAGATCATCTGACTGGGTGCAAGAAGCCACAAGGATGTTGTCAGCGTTATCAACTATGACCTCGCCACGATAAGCGTCGCCATAGTTATAAGAAAGGTCTCCAGTGGGTTCCACATAAGGTTGAGTTCCATTGAAACCATCCCGACCTTTGCCTCCGACATAAGTAGAAGCAACAAGCCTGGAACCGTCTTCGGAAAATATACTGACAAAGATATCGCCATTACCATGGTAGGTTGTATCATAGGCATTTGGGGTAACCGGAAAATCAGCACTTGCTGTCGTGCCAAAAACAACGAGTTCATCTTTGCTATTTACGATCATGCTATGGGGCTGCTCATTATTTTTACCGCCCAGATAAGTGCACCAAACAAGTTTGGTACCGTCTGGCGTGTATTTCAAAATACCAATATCCCTGCCATATTCTTCCAAATATTCCTGGTTATCATAGGTAGTACTACCTCCCTGATAATTTACCTCAAATGCCCCCGTTGTAGTTGGATAACCCGGAGCATAAACAGTACCTCCAGAAAAACCACTGCCCGAAGGGTTAAATGTCCCGGTAAAACCAAAATTGTCTGCTTTTGACCCTGAAAAGGTTGAGAATATGAGAATAGGGTCAATGGTAAGTGCATAGTGACTATTATAATTATGCGCCTCAAACCCGATCAGGTTTGGTTCCAGTTGTTTATAGTTTGAAGTTACCTCAGAATAGGACGCGTTTTTTTCAAATAGCCCCTTTTTATACTGGTATGATAAAGGCGGCAACTCAGCCATATTTCGCAGATGGGAGCATATCCTCAAAGTGTCGCCACCATCAATATTCGTGCTGTCAGCACCGAGATATCTAAGTTTAATTAAAGAAGGATCAGCACCCGGATGGACAATAAAACTGTATTTGATTCCATCACCGCTTGATTGGATAACCAGGTCTATCCCATTCCATAAGTTTTGCATGGTAACCTGATCGGTAGCATGAATTTTACCGACCCATTTTGATCGGTCTTTACCAATGAAATAATTATAATATTCTTCACTCGGTACTCCTGAAGGAATTGTCGCGGTAGGTCCGGTACTTCCTTCAAATTGCACCCTAATTACCTGGTTTTGAATTAATTCGCTTTTTTTAAAATTATGCCAGACCTGGTGAAGGGCATCCTGATCAAAGAAAAAATAAGTGATCTGATTTTTTTCCAGGTAAAATTGCCCACTTGGCAAGCCTGCCTCGTACAATATATTTGGAGCCCACTGTCCTCCGTTTGGAATAAATTTTGTGTCCGCATTTGCAACTTCGCTTGCACAGAAAAGCAAGAAAAATATCCCCAAGGTCTTTAACCTCAGAAATATCGACTTACATGTAATGATTGAGGGCATTATTGCTCTGAAATATTTTGGACCAACATACAAAACCAAGCAAAATTCAAGCCATGTGACAACAATCTGGTGTTATCATTAGGTTCCACGTACAAGCAAGTTAACAAATATTTTCCATTTAAGATCATATATACTATTAACGTACAAATGAAAACATTGGTTGCCCGTAAAGCCAAATACCATAAAAATCAAAAAGCTTTGAAGATGATTATTGATTTTTTAAGGGCCTTTATCAAAAAAAATGAATAGATAAAATATTGACATTTATGAATATCTTGCACCCACATTCTCATCGACTATGAAATCAATTCTAGCATTATGTGCATTCTGCCTTTTCTTCCAGGTTCAAAGCGAGTCTTGCTCTGCCCAAAACAATGTAAAAGCTTCAACATTAATAGATTCTACCCCAATAGAAGATCTTGACTATCATTTGTCAAAAGATGCGTTTATGTATTATTATGGCACTGATGATACATCCAGGGCCATCATTCATCTATTTTACCGCAAAAGAGGTATTGCAGCCCTGGATTTTATTGTCATGCCCATAGCTGCCTCTGTACTTGGTAATTTAATGGAAACATTCATTGGAAATCCTGCCATAATTATTGTTGGTACTGTTATAGCTACCGTTGGCTTTTGGGGGATTCCCATATATTATATCGTCCAACGATCTAATTATAACAGGCAAAAACTGATTTATGTATTGGTAGGGCGTGAAAGAGGTGAAAGAGTTCCTTTTAATATCCTGGATAAACTAAGGGATCAGGATTTTCAATAGCACGCAGGGGAAAGTTTTATGAAGCCAACTATTCAAAACCGCCAATTAAGAAAGTATAATGTGAAATTGTTGCTACTGATTATTATTTTCTTTTTCCCGGGCTTGCTTCAGACGGGAACTCTTTCTGCTCAAACATCAGCAAGTGATCAGTTCGTAAAAGATTCAACCCCAATAGAATTACTTGATTATCATTTGTCAAAAGATCAGTTTATCTATTATTATGGCAAAGACGACACGGCTAAGGCGATCATTAATATGTTTTACAGAAAAAGGGGTAGCGGGGCGGTTGATTTTGCTTTGGTACCAGTTTTATCCTTCGTTGGAGGAACCGTGCTTGCTTTCGCGGGAATTTTTGATGCGATTGGCGAGATGTCAAGTCCGGCAACAACCCTAATCACCGCTGGACTTGTGGTTTATGCCATCGGAATTGTTGCAATTCCTGTATTTTTTATCATAAGAAGAAGCATTTACACAAGACAAAAACTGATTTATGTACTTGTGCGAAGAGAAAGAGGCAAAGGCATCACGGATTATGTTAAGGATAATCTGAGAAATGTTGATTTTTGGTAAGGCTTAAAGTAAAGCCTATTTCAATTTAGCCCTAACAGATTTCACATCCTCCGTGGCAGCTTTTAGAATAAGAGCATAGAATGAAGTCTTAAAATAAAGCCATTAGAGACTTGAATTAATCAAAAACTCCTCAACTTTGCCGCACTATTTGAATTAATATCCATGCAAAAAAGCTCTAATAATAAACCCATTATAATCTGGTTGTTTTCAGGATGTTTCATCATTTTTGCCATGGTGATCCTGGGTGGCGTTACCAGGCTCACCGGTTCCGGACTATCCATTACGGAATGGGATGTCATTATGGGCGCAATTCCTCCCCTGAGCCAGGATGACTGGAACATTGCTTTTGACAAATACAAGCAGTCGCCACAGTTCCAGAAAATAAACACCGGAATGGATGTTGAACAGTTTAAATCCATTTTCTATTGGGAATATTTTCACAGGCTGGTAGGCAGGTTGTTAGGCGTGGTTTTCATTATTCCATTCCTGTACTTTTTATTCAAAAAAATGCTTGATCCACCATTAATAAGAAAACTGATCGTCATTTTGCTGCTTGGTGCCTTGCAGGGTTTTCTGGGCTGGTATATGGTAGCCAGCGGACTTGTGAACAGGCCCAGTGTAAGCCATTATCGGCTGGCTTTGCATCTTATTACGGCCTTCATTACTTTCGGGTACACACTTTGGGTGGCGCTCGACCTGATATACCAAAACAAATCGGGAGCTCAAAGCAAGGTACTCCCGCTATTTAAAAAACTCACCATCACCATTGCAGTATTGGTCATTATCCAGATCATTTATGGTGCATTTATGGCTGGCCTGGGCGGGGGAAAAATGTATAATACATTTCCAAAAATGGGAGACGAATGGTTTCCTTCCTCATTTCAGCCGGTAGTCGCCAGTTTTTTTGACTACCCCATAGGCGTACAAATCAT
>Ga0206979_1104_pt1 | contig 13732 bp, 5 predicted proteins | sample Alteio_BWMinCont_19_FD_153463 | JGI IMG/M metagenome (GOLD analysis project Ga0206979, IMG submission 153463) | Enriched cells from forest soil in Barre Woods Harvard Forest LTER site, Petersham, Massachusetts, United States -... | ecosystem: Environmental > Terrestrial > Soil > Temperate forest >... | reverse complement strand
TGAATACCTGCTGCAAATAAGGCTTCACTTAAATTAACTAAGGTTGTAACTGAATCATTAATGCCCTTAAGCAGTACCGTTTGATTTAATAAAACAACACCTGCTTTTTTCAATTTCTGCATTGCCGCGATCACCGGCTGATTGATTTCATTGGGGTGATTACAGTGTACGACCATAATCGCTTGTTGTGGCAAATCCTGAAGCCAATGAACAAAATCCGCTGTAATGCGTTCAGGTAAAACAATAGGAATGCGGCTGTGAATGCGTAATCTTTTTACGTGCTTTATCAGGGATAATTTTTCGGTGAGTAATTTTAGTCTTTTGTCGCTGGCGACAAGAGGATCACCACCACTAAGAATAACCTCGTGAATGCTGGGATCATCAGCAATATAGGCTAGTGCTTTGTCCCATCCTTGGGTGCCAGGGTTGTTTTCAGCATAAGGAAAATGCCGACGAAAGCAATATCGACAATTAATAGCGCAAGTGCCAACAAAGGTTAATAAAACTCGGCCTTGATACTTATGTAGAAGGCCCGGCAAAGGGTTTGCTTGCGCTTCTGACAAGGGATCACGCGTGTAACCCGGAACGTTGCTAAGCTCGTCTCCTAAAGGCAGGATTTGACGCAGGAGTGGATCTTCGCTATTACCTTTCTGCATTCTATCCACGAAGCCACGCGGCACCTTTAGAGGAAAAAGTTTGGCCGCAGCAATGGCTGCACTCAGCAGATTATTGTCTAATTCTAGGACTCGTAATAACTCAGCTGGGCAAGTGATTGCATTGCTAAGCGCCTTCTCCCAGCTTTCGGGGCATCTTGTAGCGTTTTCAGGTAAAACGACAGCCATATATTTATTTCATCTTTATGTTTGTGATTACTAAATAAGCGATTATTATATGCCAATTCTGTTAAGGAGAAAGAAATGGCAGTTTATACCACAAATGAGATCCGAGGTGGGATGAAAGTTATGATCGATAACGATCCCTGCGTCATTCTGGATAATGTTTTCGTAAAGCCGGGTAAAGGTCAGGCATTTAACCGTATCAAATACCGTAATCTTAAATCAGGACGGGTTGTTGAGCGAACCTATAAATCCGGAGACAGCATAGAAGCTGCGGATGTCGTCGATGTTGATGCAACGTATTTATATTCTGACGGTGATCATTGGCATTTCATGACCAAAGAGAGTTACGAGCAATATGTTATGGATTCCAAAGATTTAGCCGATGCCAAACAATGGCTTAAAGAACAAAGCGATTGTCTTCTGACTTTATTTAACAATAGTCCTCTTGCCGTGACTGCGCCTAATTTTGTTATTTTACAAATTGTCGAAACTGACCCGGGCGTGCGTGGTGATACATCAGGAGGGGGTGGAAAGCCTGCGAAGCTAGAAACCGGTGCCGTGGTTCGTGTTCCACTTTTCGTGCAACAAGGCGAAACCATTAAGGTCGATACGCGTACGGGTGAATATGTATCGCGGGTGAAAGAATAATGATTTCAATACAACACGAAGTTGAACGCCAAGAAGTGATGTGGAAGCCGACAGCGACGCTTGAAAATTTAAGACAACGCGCAAACCTTATAGCAAAAATACGGCAATTTTTTGCCGAGCGCGACGTGCTTGAAGTGGAAACGCCAGTGATGTCGCATTCTACGGTCACGGATCCTTATGTTGTGGGTATTCCAGCATTATTTAGTGCGATGGGTGAAACACAAGAACGCGTTTTATATCTTCAAACATCACCAGAATATGCGATGAAACGTTTACTTGCGGCAGGCAGCGGATCAATTTATCAAATTAATAAAGCCTTTCGGCAAGGAGAGATAGGGATATACCATAATCCTGAGTTTTCTATTTTGGAATGGTACCGTCCCGGCTTTGATCATCATGCCTTGATGAGCGAGATGGATGACTTGTTACAGTTGATATTAAAGACGCCTCCTGCTGAGCGACTCAGTTATGCGGAATTGTTTGAACGACAATTAGGTTTCAATCCGCATTATGCTACACCCGATGTGTTAGCTGCATGTGCGAAGCAGCAAAAAATTGTGATCAGCAGTCCCGTTGTCGAACGTGATGTGTGGTTAGACTTATTATGGACGCATTGTATTGAACCTGTTGTGGGTCAGGAGCGGCCTATTTTTCTTTATGATTTTCCTGCATCTCAAGCAGCACTTGCCAAGGTGCGTGATGAGGAGCCTGCAGTTGCCTCACGTTTTGAGGTTTATTTTAAAGGGATAGAATTAGCGAATGGTTTCCATGAGCTGCAAGATGCAAAGGAACAAGCTTCTCGTTTTAACAAAGATTTAGCTTACCGTGCTCGCCACGGACTTGCTGAAAGGCCGATTGATCAACGATTTTTGGCGGCTTTAGAATACGGCTTGCCGGATTGCTCCGGCGTGGCATTAGGTATCGATCGCTTAATGTTACTTGCCTTAAATTGCGAGCGTGTCTCAGAGGTTTTGAGTTTTGCATTTGAAGTGGCTTAATGATCACAATGGTAATGAAGGTAAATAATAATGTTAAGCGGGAAAATTTCGCATGCAGGCAATCAAGCTGAAGTAGATAGGATAAATACTGCTTTGCTGGAAGCTGAAAAAAAACTTAATTTGTCACATACCTATTGTCCCAATCAATTTTATCTACCGAATATTAATATTTCAGCACGACTAAGTCAGATCGCTTTTGCCGCTACAGAAAATCAAGGCGATAGTTTTGCCATGGATGCCATCATACCTTTTTCTCAGCTAGGGGAAGCTGGCGTAAAAGCGTATCTCGGCGCATTACAGCATCAATTTATTAAATTAGTCGAACGTAATAAAATTAGCAAAGGCTATACATTAGTGTTACCTCCGGAAAATCCCGTGGCAATACTAAATGGCATGCAGCGATTTCTCGCCCAGTATTTTGAGATAAATGCTAAGTACGTATTCTGTTGTCATCAAGTGAATCTCACCATTAATCCAGACAATCTTGATGAAACTGGAATAAGTATCGAGGCATTATGTAAGCTTATTCCGCTACTGGATAAAGCTAAATTAAATTACTTAAATCTACAAATCACCGCGTTACCATCCCAATATGTCGAACAATTAGCGCAAATGTTAAAAGGTGTTAATCATACCCGTATTCGTTTTCAGGGCTTGCAGGCAGGAGAAGCCCTGCAACTTGAGTCTATTAATGAAACTCAGTTGCAAGCTAGCGTTCCCTATCACTATCAAAGCAATACCGCGGCCGGTATACCCAAACATGATATTTCCAAACAACCATCACCGGTAACAGTAGCGCAAATCCAAGCGCTGTTGACACAAAAAATTGATTTACAGCCTGTTCTCGGCAAAGCAGGAATCCAAAACCAGTATCATTACGAACACGCAGCACAACAAAAAACTGAAGTTAGTATTTTACAATCCTGGCAAGTTGAACAAGCCAAAGAAGTGAAAGCAGAGAATAAACAAGGCTTCAGTTATCTGCATGGCGAAGAACAAAATACGCTAATCAACTGGCACGATATTAAAGCCGCTTTGGATCCTAATAATCCCCAGCATGACAGCGCTCGCGCGCGAGTCGGCGAGGAAATTTGTCATTATTGTTATAAAGGACGAAATTTAATTGATCTTTGGCGGCGACTCACCGGTGATATTACCTTAACGAAGCAAGATAGCGTTCCGGATCCCAGCAATAGTTCGGCTATGTCGTTACAATTTTTTTCTCCCCTTATTCCAAAACAAATAAGTTATAAAACCTTACTGACCATTGTCCGCCATCCACAGCTTTTTCAATCCGGTTTAAATATAGAATCCTTGCCAGCAACCTTTTGCTTTAGTAGCCATTATGGGGCTTTATACATAGATCCTGCTATGGATAAAAACGCTGATCCTTTTACGCCGCAATTAGACACTATGACAGCAGCGCAAAAACCCAGTACCGAGCATTTTCAGCAATTAAGCAAGAGTGATATACCCAGCAAACAATTTTTTGATTACTTAAATAACTTTATGTCGAATTATCAAGCCTGGCATGCTTGGCGACTTGGCTTTTCTGCGCTAAATATTTTTAATCAAAGCGGTGTACGAGAACTAATAGCATTGCTTGATAAATGTTTAAAAAGTACTGATCAGGCAGCAGAGCCGGTCTTACACTATTTTATGCAGGCGCTTAATTATTATTACTACCAGAGCATGGCAAATCAACAAGATGCCTTGGCAAATAGCCAAAACCCATTCGAAGACCAAGAACAGAAAAACCAGCAACTCGGAATTGAAAATAGTTTATCTAGCACAGCAATCCAAGCACTACCTAAAGCCATGCGCGAGGATTGCCATCAGGGTCTGGTACTGCTGTTGACTCAGAATGCATTCCGCGCCAACAAGAACAGTGAAGACAAAACATCTCTCGCTTATCAGCAAGTCATATTAACCACCCTTGCCTATCATCAAAATAAATTGCTCGCTGACAATATACCTATGCCATTTATGGAAAACGTTCCCGCACTGTTAGATAAGCTTGAATACCACAGTGGCATCAAGCTCATGGAGCTTGTGCTTTGTCATCATACCAGCGTGATTCACAATGTATTCTCGCTATTGAATGATATTCATCAAGTCTGGGGCGACGTTGGTTTAGCTGATTTTAATCGCTGTTTTATTGCGCCGGTCATCAGTCTTGCACCGTTAGCACAAACGAAACAAGTTAGCATGGTCAGCAAATTATTACTGTTATCAGCAGTACAATATCACTGGTGGCAACAATTGACTTTGCAGCATGTTACGCAAAGTGGCTTTGCTGATTTTGGGATATTAATGGCTGCATTTCAGCACTTTCTCGATGAATTAGCCGCCCTCGGGCTTCAGGATGCATTAAGCATGCCCTGCCCATTGCAAGGCATAAGCAATTTACAAGTCGACTTGTGGCGCGTGGTAACCCTTTTAAAGCGGTGCAAAAAACCCGCCGAACAAATGCGCAATCTGCAAGACTTGGATTGGAGCGCATTAGGCGTCGTCTATGCCGCACAGACAATCAATTATCAATACGTCACGGCAAGTATGCAGTTAAATTTAGCCTTTGAATCTGCCGCTGAAGAGTTTATGTCACAAGGCAAATATTCAGATTCGTATAGAAAATTTCATCACTATGATGCAAGTCCCTTTCTCTCGCCAGAGTCGAATAATCACAAAAGCAATCAACAGTTGTTTGAATTCATGCTAGGTGTTTTTTTTCGATATATAGGCTGTCGAAAATATACCGCACCTATGCCAGTTTACCAACAATTGCTAGAGGCACTCGTTCTACCTGACAAGTATATTTTTATAAAAGAATCGCATTGTATTGCCTATTTTAACGGCATATTAGATAAAACCATAGACTTGGTTGCGCATGATAATGAATTTGTATTAAGCCGGTAATTGCCTATTATTGCTTATGCCACCACGGGCCAGCGTGGTTTAGATAGACTTCCTTCGCAAGAGCACCAAAGAAAGCAGCAGCTTAAGCAATTTATTAGCGCCGTTTATGAATGTGCTCTCGAAAAAAGTATCGATTCCGAAATGAATCAATTTTATGCGGAAAAAAATGCAATTGGGGCACAAAAATTTGATTTGCTTTTGAGTCTTTGTACCGGCCTCTATCCTGTGCGTTGGTCATATCGTGAAATTGATGAATTAGAAAGTAGTATTCAATTAGATTTGGGCGAATTAACCCAAATACTGCGACGCCTCAAAGAATCTAAAGATGCCTATTACACCATTAGCGTAGCTTTCCGTGATGAAATCAAAAAATATTTTTCGGAACTGGCATCCCAACAGCAATGGACATTGACGGATATGTCTGATAATTCTTACAGTCAGTTCCATGCCGCTAGCCAATTATTAAATACCTATAATCAATATTTTATCGATGCGCTCAACCGTCTTGAGCAATACAATCAGCCATCCAATTATGCTATCTGGCTAATGATTTGTGTTAACGCAGATAAATACGGTTTTAGTTATGAAAATAAAGGCCGTTTGCTGCGCATAACAAGTTTAATCCCCTTCAAACTTGAAACGCTATTACAAGATATACCCGCACTTATCGCCTATTTCAAGCAACTGGAAGCTTTCCAAGCAAAAAACGGTGCTCCCGCATTAGATGCCTTACTGAGTGCGCAATCGAACCTAGTACCTTGCAGTAGTCAATCCTTGACGATTGAGAAATTAAGCACTTTTCTCAGCAACGAAGCTATGCACAAGTCCATCGAATTATATTTTCAGGATTTCCGTGTCGATAATTATTTGGATGAAGTGAGAGACGTTGATTTTTATGCTTCTTCTGCCGAGCTTGATCAACCGTTTCCTGGTTTAGGTAAATTCTATGTGACAATCAAAGCCATCCTATTGCAGCGTTATCCTGTCACCTGGGGTGAAAATAAAATTGAAGCATGGAAGTTATTTTTATCTATTATCCATCAGCTAAAAACCAGTGAGGAGCAATATCAAGCTCTACAAACAGTATTGCAAGCTACACATAGCCAGATTGATTTAACCACATTAAATAATTGGTTACGGATATTACTCAATCAATCAGATTGTCGACTGACTTTCCAGCCGGACTATTTTAATTTGCTCAGTCATGAATTAATGAAACATGATGCACAGCCAGCTTTTACAGCCATATTAGATAAATGGTCATCCTATCCAGGCAATTTATTTTCTGTTGCGAGTCATAAGGGTTTTATTGCGGTATTAAATAAAATAGCGACAATTGATCGCGGGTTTTTGTGTTTGCAAAATTTAGCTGATGCCTGTTGTTCAATCGGTTACATTGGTGATGAGCAGCAGCATCCTTGGTATGATGATGTTATTAAGTTAATTCATCTCTGGCAACGCCAAAGCGGAGTCATTGAATCACTTAACGTCATATTAGCCAGTTTGCATAAACTAAAGATGATTGCCAGCGAGCAAAAACAAAATGGGCCGCAGTTCAGGCAATTAATATTACGCTGGCTTGCTAACATCGAACAAACTTATACATTAACTCAACATCTTGCTGAACATTGGGATGCTGGTTTTCCACAACAATCCTTCCATATTCTGCAAATACTGGGGCAGGTAACTGAAGATTTGCCCAACATGTATCAAGCGCTCTTGCGTGTTAATCAAGAGCAACTTTTGCAAATCGCTGCTTGCTATCAATTAAAGCCAGTGCCTGCACCTCATCTATTAAAACAATTAATGACGGGAAAAATAAGTCTAGCAGATTTTATTGCCGAACATACTCGTGACCCTCATCAAGAACGCAATGCCGCTAAGTTAAAGCAACAATTTGATAATGATATATTATGGCCTTATCTCAATCGTGCAAAACAGCTAAAGCACCAAGCATCGACGCCACTCGATTTTAGCGATCAATTGAATGCGCAACTGAAGTTTGTTAATCACTTAGGTAAGCAATTTCGACATTTATCATTAAGCGATATTCAAAAACGCTTACATGAATGCCGAGCACAATTAAGCAAAGCAACCGATAAAGATGACATTCTTGTTCTGCAACTCACCGCCTTAAGTTTAATACGTGAAGCGGTTTATAAAACCAGTCAAGTGCCCGTACTTTTATGGCCATCTGCCGTACAAATGCTGGCGATACTGAGCGCCTTAAATCATCAACGGCGGCAAGGTGCATCGCCTTTATTTTCGCAACTGGCGACAGGTGAAGGAAAATCATTAATAGCGGTATTTCGATCGATATTAATGTGGGTGCACGGCGGTGGTGTAGCCATCGTCACACATCGTGCATCGCTGGCTTTTCGTGACGCACAAGCGTATACAGCACTTTTTACTGCGTTAGATATTGAATGTAAACATTTGACCGCGGATAGTTATCGACGCGATTTTTATTGGCGGCAATTGATCGCACGTGCGAGTGACAAACCCAAAAAACCCGAATTTGATGACATTTATTTTGTCGAGTTTAATGACTTAGCCTTGATACGCCAACAACGATTACTGGATGTCGGCATCGATATAACCAATATGTCGTTTATCGTCGATGAAGGTGACGAGATCATTTTACATAATCAGACTGATAATAATTTAACGCAAAAATCCGATGCCGAGGATACGCACCCCTACGCTTGGGTTTTTGAAGCGTTAGCGGCCTATCTTGAACAATTCAGTAACCCAAAAAAATTAGTATCGGTGCGTCTATCCGACTTAGTCGACTATTTGCATCTCGCAAACCCTATCGCTGCGCGAACGTGTCAGAAAATAGAATTTTTACAAAAATTACCGATTTACTTACAAGCAGCATGGCAAGCACGTACCTTGGTAGAAAAGGACGATTTTATCGTCAAGCCTAAAGTACCAAATGGCAATGAATACTATGCAGCAGTCATACTCAACGACAAATACATGCCCCCGAATGTGACTTTTAAAGGCTTAATCCACCAAGCTTTACATGGTCGCCTCAACCATCAGGCCAAACAATTACAATTACCCCATACTTTTTCTATTGCTGCGGAAACCCAGTTGTTTTCTACCATGAGTCCTGAAGCGGTTTTGCATTGGATGAAATCTTGCGGTACGGTCAATGCGTTAAGTGCCACGATAGGCTCTAATGCCGAACGTTTGGAAATGGAACAAAATTTTGGATTTGATTATTTTAAACTGCCGCGCATGCAGGCTCTGGCTCGCGTCGATTATCCAGAGCGATTTTGCCTGGATGAGAAACAACAAATGCAAGCCATTGCCGAGATTTGTCAGCATTATACCGGTGATCGCACCCCATCAAAATCTCGCGCTATTATCATCCCTGTCGATAGTATTGAATTTGCCGAGCACTTAAATCAGTATCTCAAAAACCATTCTAAGCAATTTACTCCGCGTTTACTGCATGCAGGCTTGGAAGATGTGAGTGATCAGACCTTAAGTGAACTTGAGCTTGCGTCAGGTAAATCAGGACATATATTGATTGCCGTCGGTGGCTTGGTTAGCCGTGGATTTGATGCCAAGTTAAGCACAGCCAAACAAGTTGTTGTGATTATAACGTATCTGAAAAATGCGGTAGATGCCGAACAAATTAAAGGTCGCACTAGCCGCGTGAACCCAACCACAGGTCTGCGTGATAAAGGCAAATGTTACGCCGTGTATAATTTGGCAAAAGAATGTCAGCGTTATCCTGCGCTCAAAGTAAAAACCGATGATATTGCTATTAACTCTGAATTATTTAAACAACGTCAGTACTTTGCGCACTATCAACAAGAATCCGCACTCAGATTGCATCGGCAATTAGCCGGAGTCAGCAAAAACATTATTCAAGAAAATTTTTTCGATCTATGGAAGCCATTATTTAAAAATAGTCATGTGAGCCGTGAGATGCGCGATGAAATCATGGTCTTGTTTACGCATGTACTTGAAAAAATCGACAGCATGGTCTTAAGCCAAAATGCATTGCCAGAGCGGCTTAATTATAATACGAGCATCATAGCAAGCTATGAGGCAGCAGTGGTTTCAATACAATCCGTGTTAGGCGATGTTTTTCGCCTGGATGTAAAAACAATCATGTCATCCTTATCGAATGCGATGCAAGAGCAACAAAATCGACTGATTCATCACCATCAGCAAGCTATTGCTGCAGGATTTGATCAACCCCGCATCAAGGTATACAAACAATGGAAGCAAGGTGTGAAATTAAATGCTTACCTTGATTCAGGCAAGCAGAGTTTAGGTAATTATATGCTTAGCCTATTTAACACCTGGCAAATTTCCGCAGAAAACAACACGAAACTTCAGCAAGAAAAAATAACCTTAGAAAAAGAAATTGCGCGCAAGAATCACAAAAAGATGGATTTTTTATCTCAACTTAAGCAAATGATGTCGAGTGTGAATAAACAAGAAGATTTATTTGAGCGTTTGCTGCGTCTTAATAAAAAAATGCAGGACTTGCCTGATCGAGAAGAAAAAAATGTTTCACTGCTTTGTCATGCGACAGGAACAGAGGTGTCAGTGACGCACGATCCTTTCTTGGGTATGGCTAATCAAATCAGTGTGCGTAGTCATCATTTTCTCGTGTTTGAAAAACTACAACATGCTATCAATCAAGTTTATGCGGCTTGTCAAATCCAAACGCAATTGGATTATCGTATCACTGTTTTAGACAAGAAAGAGCCTTGCTTGCTGCACGTCGTTATTGATTTTTCTGGTCATCAATTTGATTCTATTCCGCGAACGAAAATCATGACAATGCTAGCAAAAGAATTCGGCTTAGTGTTTGTTAACAGAGCGAGCCTACCTTCATTAATCGCTATGCAAACGATAATCGCTGAATTGAAAGATAAACTGCTCACAACAGACATTCACCTTCCTCATTATTTAAATGCTAATTTTTTATCGGCAGGTTTAACATTTTCAAGACAGAATTTTTATGACCTCATTTTTAAACCTACCATTGCGTTATTGAAGGAACACAAGCATCAGTTGAATCCTGATATGCAACACTGTATGCACGCATTAGCAAGTTATCATCAAGCTCTGTGTTATCGAGATCAAGCAGGCAGGCAATATCAAGCTGATGCGCCTATTTTTGAAAATCTATCGACCTTACTTGAAAATCATAAAAAACGCAGCGCTCTGTATTGCATTAATACGCAAATAAAGGTATTGCAAGCGAGCTCATTCAATAAAATATTATTACTGCGCCAACAGCTTGAGTATCTTATTCAACTAGGGATGGGAATTAGTCATGCTAATTCAAGTGAATCATTGCAAGTAATTTATGAAAAATGGAAAAAAACAGCCATCCAGTATCGGCAACACACCATGACGATTCATGATGTGATGCGGTTTCGCCAACAACAACCTACCTTATTTAGCAATAGTAGATCGCCGGATGCCGATATTATTTGTCAACAAATTGACGGCATGTTGGCGCCTACGCAACTGCGCAGGCTAAATTATTAAAGTTTTTTCATGACGACACGATAAATCCACGAGCACAAGAAAAAGGTAATAAGAATTCCAAGAGGGCCAGCAAGATAACCATATTGATCAGGCATAATTTTCAATGCATCGGATGTTTGCTTGATGGCAAAAGGTATCGCAAGCACAACACCCATAATGGATGAGCCCGCCACAATACCGCAAGCAAGCAACAAACCTCTGTGCTTATGCGTTGCGATTTTTTTATCGCTTTGCGCTTGCTGCATGGGATAACGATTATTTAATTTGTGTTGGATGATGTAGGCCAATACGCCACCTATGACTACTGGGACGGAGCTGTCTAGTGGCAAGTAAATGCCAACACCTACCGCTAAAACCGGTAAGCGTGTACCCAGTTTTTTTAATGTTTCATCGATAATAATACAGACAATAGCAACAATGGCGCCAACAATAATCATGGACCACTCAAGATTATGGGCATAAACCCCTTGCGCTACGGTCGCCATCAAGCCTGCTTGAGGTGCGGCAAGCATTTGCGCTTTGTTCATATCAGGACGGGGGAACACGCCACCTATACCGTAGGCGTTATAAAGCAAATCTAAAATGGGTGGGATAACAAAAGCAGAAACGACCACACCTAAAACCAGCATGACTTGTTGTTTCCACGGTGTTGCCCCCACAGTCTGTCCGACTTTTAAATCTTGCATCGTGTCATTTGAGATGGCAAGCGCTGACGCAATGATGACTGTACTGCCTATGCCTACGACCACACCTAATAGTTCATGACCCTTGATACCGCCAATCAGGCTAAAAAAGGCGAGCAATATCATGCATAAAATTAATAGCGACGAGACTAATAAACCGGATACAGGGTTGTTAGTTGAGCCAATTAAACCAGCAAAATAAGCTGAAATAGAGCAGAAAACAAAACCGCCAACCAAGATATAAATAGTGCTAAAGCCTGCTAATAAAACGCGGAAAGCATGGGATGTATCAGTATGATCAGGGATAATGGTAAACAGGATCAAAAGAAAAATCGGTATCAGTAACAATCCTACCGCCCAAAAAACATAATTAATAGGAATGTCATGTTCAGTACGAAGTACTTTTTCTTTACCATGAATTTTGGCGCGTCTTAACGTATTAACAGAAGCAGACAAGCTGAGGACAATGGGTTTGATCAAGGTGACCAATGTCCATAAGCCGCCAACTAACATCGTACCGACGCCCATATAACGAATGTGTGCCTGCCAAATGGCTGCAGCCATTTCATTGGCGGTGCCTGCATCAGGCATGCCATAAACCCAGGTAATCAGTGGTACACCAGCAAGCCAACCAATGACGATACCGAGAAATAAACTGATGGAGACATTGATGCCAACGATATAACCCGCAGCGATTAACGCGGGTGATAGACCTAAGCCAAATCCGAATAAAGTGCCGGCAGATTTAAACCAAAACTGAAAACTGTCAGACAGCACTTGAAAGCCTGTTTGAAACAGAGAAATTAACGCACCCACCGTGCCGCCCGCTGTTAAAGCAAACATGTCGGTTTTTTCTTTGTTGGCGCTAGCTTTCAACACATTGCTGATTGCTACACCTTCAGGATAACGCAAGGTTTCGTCGGTCAAGAGCGCGCGTCGTAAAGGAATGGTAAAAAGTACGCCCAAGGTGCCACCTAATAAAGCGATAATCACCGTTTGCCAATAATAAAATCCAGTCCAGGCGTGCAAAATAATTAATGCAGGTAAAACGAAGGCCACGCCTGCTGTTAATGCTTCACCAACTGAAGCCATGGTTTGCACCATAGTATTTTCTAATACATTAGCGTCACGAAAAAAGCGTAGGATACTCATTGAGATAATAGCAGCAGGAATCGATGCGGAAATGGTTTGTCCAACCTTAAGGCCAAGGTAGGCATTGGCTGCAGCTAAAATGATGGTGAGTATTGTCCCGAGAACGAGAACGCGGAGTGTGATTTCAGGTAAGATTTGGTCAGCAGGAACCATGGGGGCGTCAGAGCCATTTTTATTGGCCCGAGCTTTTTTCATCATGTTGTCAACTCCATCTTGTCTTTCAATAAGTAAATTATTGTTTATTCTTCAATACTATTCAATTACTTAATCAAAATTCCTTAACTTCTCAAATTCCTTAAACTAAATTTACTCCGAAGGAGAGCTTGTTGTCGGATTTGGAGAAAACCAGCTATCCAAAACGTCGCGGAACTCCTTAATGCCATCACTTTTTAACGCGGAAAACGCTTGATAGCTCACGGGGTTTTCAAAGTCGCGCAAATAGGCTTCAACTTGTAGGATGGTTTTTTTTATTGCGCCAAAGGCAAGTTTGTCAGATTTATTGAGTAGAATATGTACCGTTAGCTCACAATCATTGGCCCAGCTTAATAAATGCCGATCAAATTCAGTCAGTGGGTGGCGGATATCCATCACTAACACGAGTCCTCGCAAGCAATCTCTCTCTTGTAAGTAGGCATCTAAGGTTTGTTGCCATTCTCTTTTGACTGCAGGTGGAACTTTTGCATAACCGTAGCCAGGCAAATCCACTAAACGACGCGTTTCATCCAGCACAAACAAATTAATATGCTGTGTGCGCCCAGGCGTTTTACTCACCCTAGCCAATTTGTGGTTACGCGTTAACTCATTGAGGACACTTGATTTGCCTGCATTAGAGCGGCCAACAAATGCAACCTCAATGCCTTCATCCGCAGGGAGCTGGCTCAATTTTGCGGCACTTAACAGGAAAGTGGCTTTTTGATAGTCTGGTTTGGTGCTATTAGATTTTTTCATTTGCAAAAACTTCTGTGAT
>Ga0206979_1102_pt1 | contig 14260 bp, 10 predicted proteins | sample Alteio_BWMinCont_19_FD_153463 | JGI IMG/M metagenome (GOLD analysis project Ga0206979, IMG submission 153463) | Enriched cells from forest soil in Barre Woods Harvard Forest LTER site, Petersham, Massachusetts, United States -... | ecosystem: Environmental > Terrestrial > Soil > Temperate forest >... | reverse complement strand
CGCGACACTTTGTTCCAGTGCTCGTGCTCAACGCAGCGATAAAGCTGACTACGCCCGTAGGAAAGTAGGAACTGACGGCTACCACAAACATGGAATGCCGGATTTTCTCCGCCAACCCGAGGAATGGCCACGTGCCAAACTCCTCGGGGCCATGGACCGTGAAGCTGTAAGGGATACCTGAAATTTACGATGCGAGCATGGCAATAGCGGCTGGATTGGTACCAAAGTGAGCATGGAGATGCTGTATGCCATTGCGGCGGCACCAGTGCGCCAATATCGCCGCTTCCGGCACATAGACGATCAAGTGCCTCAAAATCCCGATCGGAGTGCCAGCCTATCTTTAGGGCTTGTCGAATGGCTTTGCCTATTCCCAGCGGCCGGGTCAACAACATGGCGACCCAACAGCGAATCATTTCGCCGGCACCAGCTCCGACAATATAACGTGTCTGCCTTTCTTCTTCTTTGTCTTCCCAGTCGACCAAACTCATGGCCGGTCGCAGCGCGTAGCGGAACACGGTGACACCCATGCTTCGATTGCGCGGATCTCCCGGCGAATGAATGTGTGGCTAAAGCCGGGATAATTGTTGGTGAAGTAAGCTAGTCGCGCACGTCGCGTGCTTCAGGTAATGAACGAATCCGGTGAGGGAACCGGACTTGGTTACTTGTATTCAATCAGTGTTGCAGGCTGACGGACCCATTGACGCCACCAGAATTTCAGGATGCCTTGAAATTCGGCGAACTTGGCGAGGCTCGCGAATAGAGCATATTTCCAGGACGTGGATAAGGTCGGTCCACGGGCAACCGCGATCCGGCAGATCTGCAGAAGGTAAGTCAGAGCGCCCCAAAGGATCGCCGGATGTATTAGAGCACCGAGGCAAACGGTTGCCGGCAGAAGGCCGCCCCAAAAGATTGTGCGCGCGGTCTCTCTTCTCCAGATACCAAATGGCGAAGCCCTGTGGAGCCACGAAACTTCGGAAAACGCATGTCCGCTCCTCACCGCGCGAACCCACCATTGACCAAATCGCGTCATGGCAGCGTCATGCAGTGTCATCTCAGCATCAAGTCGCCAGATTTTCCACCCACTTTCTCGCAGCCTCACGCAGAGCTCTGGTTCTTCGCCGGCAATCAATTGCGGCCGGAATCCGCCTACCGCATCGAACGCCTCGACACGCACCAGGGCATCTCCGCCGCAGGCCGAGGCTTCACCGACGGGCGTATCCCACTCGAGATCACAAAGGATGTTGTAGACCGATGCCGTCGGATGACGCTCCCGTCGTCGGCCGCAAACGATCGCGGTATCAATCCGTCGCTCGATAAATGCAAGCGCCATGTCGAACCAGCCGTGAACCAAAACGCAATCGCCGTCGACGAATTGGACAAAACGAATGTCGGGCTTGAGCGCCTTTAAGGCCGCAAAGCCCTCATTTCGCGCCCGCGCTGCGGTGAAGGGCTTTTTCAAATCCAGCGCGACCACAAAGGCCCCGATCTTTTCCGCGGCCAAAATACTGCCGTCGGTAGAACCGGAATCCACATAGACGATGTTGCTTGTATGAGATCTTATCGATTCAAGGCATTCGATCAACCGCTCGCCCTCGTTGCGTCCGATGGCGACGACACCGATGTCATCCAGGTACATTGGACCGCGAATAGCCAGTATGCAGTTTGAGCCAAGTGGGCGAAAATACCATGTCACACATGTGGTGCACAAGTTTGCGCACGCCATAGCTTAGAACACAGTGCTTCGAATGGTGCAATATTTGCAAGTCGCAGCGGATCGGGTGTGCATGGTAATTTTTGGCTTTAACCATGCTAACGCGAAGATTACCTGACCCGTCTGTTCACTTTGGTAGGTGTTTGTCTGAGCTTACATATCAATCTGATGTATCAGGAATTGCCAGATCGATAACGCTATTGGGTGCCCTTGATCGGGCAGTTGTCCACATCCGCCGATGTGAGACGGCTTTAAGACCAACAGATGGGGAGTGTCCCTGATGCCCGGAAGGACCGGCTTTGCTCTTAGACCGTTGGGCTATGCGAGGTTTCGGTAGCGGCCCACATTTTTGTGAGCCATATTCGAGTCGACGAATGCACCAAACAGTAGGGGTTGCAAATTACACGAGAACAAAATGCGATGACCAAGACGGCGTGGTGGTTTGGGTGGCTTGGGTGTGTTGCCTTTGTCATCAATATGTCGCAGGGCATGCGAGCGGCATATGCAAGGCCATGTACGGTCGGCGGTCCACACTATCTGTTGATGGCGGACACTGTCGGCTGGTCAATGAGAGTTGCGAGTGCCCAAAAATGTACTGGCGAGTTCGGCTTTAATAAAGTCGCGGTTGAAAACGTTAAGGTCACTTCTCCGCCAGAGTCCGGTCAAGTAGCGTTGCAAGGGTCGGAATCCTCCTACACGAGCAAACAGGGACATGATTCGTTTGCCCTCGCGGTCTCGGGCGGATTCCATGGGATGCTGCGCAGTTCGGCGTCTAAGTTGCCGACCAACCCTGCGGCCGGCGACGCCCTGCCGCGAACTGGCGTACGGCTGTTGAACACTGGAACTCACGCCGCTGTTGGTGGGTGGAAAACTCTGAAGATTGGAGCTGGGGGTCTTATCACCGGTATCAATATTGCACCGGACGGCACGAAGGTCGTTCGCACCGACACATATGGCGCGTATTTCTGGGACGTCGGAGCATCCATATGGAAGCAGGTGCTCACAACCTTTTCCATGCCTGCGTCGGACGCAAATGTTGGTTCGGGTAACGGAGTTTATGAGATCGCGATTGCCCCCAGCCTGACATCCCGGCTCTACATGCTATTCAACGGATACGTCTATCGATCGGAAAATCGCGGGAGCAATTGGAGCCGGACTGGATTTGCACGAGTGACCGGGATTAATCCGAACGGTCCGACCAGAGCGTTTGGTCGCAACATGGCGGTTGATCCCGCAAATCCAGATGTCGTCTATGTCGGCACGCCGTCGAATGGTCTTTGGACCACCAGCAATGGCGGCACATCTTGGTCTCGGGTCATGAGCGTTGGGACGGCCACCGCGCCATCCGAGCAGCGGGACGGCGGCGGTCATCTGATCGCGTTCGATCCGGCTTCGAGTGTCAGCGGCGGGGTGACGCAAGCCATCTATGTCTCCACCTATGGAACTGGCGTCTACCGATCGACGAACGGCGGTGGCTCATGGACGCTGACCATTGGCACACCGACCACGCACCGGCATTTGATTGTTGATCAGAACGGCGTTGGGTGGATGACGGATAACTCTGGGAATGTATACAAAGATTCCAACGGAAGCTGGTCAATCGTCGCAGGGGCCGGCAACAGCGGTCAGACGGTTGCAGTCGATCCAGCAAACGCCAATCACGTCTTGGTCGTCAACGGAGACGGGACCGTTATTTTTTCCACGAACGGCGGCTCGAAGTGGGCAGGTCCCATCTCCACAAATCGAACAGCCAGCGATGTGCCTTGGCTCGCATGGACCAACGAATCTTTTATGACGACCGCGGACGCGGTGTTCGATCCGAGCGGATCAAATCTGCTCTACCTGGCCGAGGGCATCGGAGTCTGGTGGACACGCCCGCCGACCAGCAATACGACCGTTAAATACACGTCACAGAGCGCCGGCATCGAGCAGCTTGTAGGCAATGTCGTCCTTGCCCCCCCTGGGGGCAAGCCCGTAGTGTTGGCTTGGGACCGCCCCGTCTTCTATGTCAGCGACCCAACTGTTTATCCGTCGACGCACGGCCCCAATAACGCCAAAGCGATAATCATGGGCTGGTCGGCCGATTGGGCATCGACGTCACCGGCAACAATCGTAGCAATCATGAATTGGTTCGGAGCCGATATGTCGGGCATTTCGACAGACGGAGGCCAAACGTGGAAGCGGTTTGCCGCACTGCCTGGCGAGGTACCTGGCAAGATTGGCGGCTGCATCGCAGCCGCCAGCTCCACCAACTTTGTATGGGTTCCATCCAACCATGGCAATCCATGGAGAACCATCGATGGCGGATCGAACTGGACGCAGATCAGCATATCAGGCGTCCCGAGCACCGGCGAAACGGGGTGGGGGTTTGCCCACTACCTCGATCGTCAGATTGTTGCTGCTGATCGAGTGGATGCAGACACATTCTACATGTACAACTACGGACCGGCTGGGTCTCCGTCGGCGGCTGGCCTTTATCGTTCGACGGATAAGGGAGCCACTTGGGCTCACGTATTCTCGCGAAGTATTGCCAGTAGTGCTGGGTATAATGCGAAACTGCAATCTGTCCCAGGGCATGCCGGGCACCTGTTCTTTACCTCCGGGCCGCAGAGTGGAGTTCATCCAGCAAACACTCAGTTCATGCGCTCGATCGACGGCGGGAAGACATGGGCGGCGGTCGGCAATTTCAAGGAGGTTCATGCCTTCGGGTTCGGCGCGGCGTATAACGGCCAGAACTACCCAGCGATCTTTGTTGCTGGCTACAACAACGGTGTGTGGGGTATTTGGCTTTCGATCGACAACGCACTGACTTGGACTATGATCGGTGATTTTCCTTTAGGCAGTTTTGACTCGATCAAATCGATTGACGGGGACAAAGCTAGCGTTGGAACAGTTTATATTGCTTTCGGGGGCAGCGGATTTGCGTATAGGACAAACTAAGCTCAAGCGCGACCTGAATGGTGATAGCGATAATGGGCCAATGCGGTTAAATGAAGTGGCGTGAAAATTAGGCCGAGCGGAACACGGAAGCGGTTGCTGTCGGAAAATTGAAAAAAATGGTAGAGCGAATAATCCCTAAGGCTGCATCTGGATAGTTTTGACCAAGTGAGCCTAGCCTGTCCCATTACCACGGAGATAAGGGACTCGGGATCGAGGCGCTGCCGTCGTCTTAGGGATTTACCTTGGCAAAACAGAGTAAAGTTTGTCCCGCTTCCGAATACCTCAGACTGGTGGCCGCTAGCGCGCGCGTCGAGAGCGCCTCTGTCGTAGGTACCTAGCGCCGAGTTATGATCGATGCCGCCACCAGAATTTGACAATGGCCAACTATTGTTGGCAAAGCTAACGGTGGCGAATAATTCCGGAGCCAGGGTGCAAGACAACGATCTACTTATGTCAGATGCATCCACTTCCGACGGTTCGGATCCATGCGTTGAGGTGGTGCGTCACAGATGATTCAGTCCGAACGATCGGCTCATCAACAATATGCATCTGGCCTGAAATGGTTTGTTGCACAGATAGCAGCTGATTTAGCATGAGAATTCTTATCGCTTTGCCGGGTCTTCATCGATATGACCGTGGGGCTGAGATTGCCTTCATTGCCGTCGCAAAGGAGCTTGCAAAGACTGGCGACGCGGTGACGCTTATTGGTTCAGGAGAAGCTCGGGAGGCGACGCCATATCGCTTTCTACGGGCTGCAAGTGTAAGGCGGGAAAATTTCGAGTCATATCCATCGCTGCCTGTCTTGAGAAACGAATATTGCTACGAGGAATTGACATTTGTGCCTCAATTACTTTGTCATTATCGTCCAGGCGAATATGATATTACAGTAACTTGTAGCTATCCGTTTACTAATTGGATGCTTCGACGGCCGCTCTTCCGAGGTACTCGTCCGCCCCACGTATTTGTGACACATAATGGCGATTGGGCACCACGAGCGAGCCAATCCGGCACGAGGCAATCCGAATTCCGTCTCTTCGATTGCGATGGCTTGGTCTGTATAAATCCTGATTTCTTTGAGCGGAACAAGAATCGCTGGAATTGCCGGCTTATTCCGAATGGCGTTGATTGTGATCGATTTCGGCCGGGCACAGCTCAACGACAAGTATTCGATCTTCCCGAGGACCGGTTGATTGTACTGATGGTCAGCGCGCTTATTCCGAACAAGCGCGTTGAGTTCGGAATTGAGGCTGTCAGCCAAATCGCTGGTGCGCACTTGGTAGTCGCCGGAGATGGCCCTATGCGAAAGGTGGTTGATCAGGTGGCCGCCCAGCTTTTACCCGGTAGGTTCACGCGCTTGTCAGTGGCACCGGAACGAATGCCAATGCTCTACCAGGCGGCCGACGTGTTCTTGCAGTGTTCGAAGGACGAGCCGTTCCCACTTGTATTCCTCGAGGCACTGGCGTGCGGTCTGCCGGTTGTTGCGCATGATATGCCACGTGTGCGTTGGTTCGTTGGCGACGATGAATTTTTTGTTGATATGGATGATGCTGCGGCAGTTGCTCGGACTATTCAACGCGCGCACGATTCCGCTCCTGCCTTACGTCAGAAGCGAGTGAGCAAGGCCGCCGCCTTCTCGTGGGCGAAAATTGCCGGGATGTACCGGCACTTCTTCCAGGAGATCATCGCCTGATATGATCGTGCTATCGGCTGGGCCGATCTCGCACGCTTTTGCCAGAGGATAGCAGGTGCCCAAGGCCATTAAGACGAAACATTCCCTCCAACCAGGGTGACAGCCTGGCGAAAATAGGAACTGTGTCGCTGACTTTGGCGGTTTTTCTCAACATAATTAGGAGTCCGAGAAAGCGGGCGTCAATAGCGCAAGTATTGGAAAAATCGATCACGATTGGCTTCCTCGTCGAAATCGCTTCTCTGAAGGCGATAATGATTCTCTCAATATGCTGGGCCGTGGCAGCGCCGGAAAGGCCCACGGTGACCGATTCGCAGTCAACGGCCTGCGTAATGATCAAGCCTTTTCGATGATGCCCATATTTCAGCCGCAGCCACCGCGTCCAAAGGGCAAGCGGCAGAACGCGGCTGAACAGCAGGTACAGCAGCGCGACTCCATCATTTAGATAACGTTTCCAAAGATAGGGTTCCTCCTTGATTCGCCATAACCATTCGAAACCCAATTCGCGCACGGTCGGAGGGGCTCGATTGAGTGTGCCAGCTTGAAAATTGATCGACGCGCCCAGGTGAGCTCGGACTGGGATCAGCAAACGGTGGTGGTTGCGCCGCAGCCACAATTGTCCTTTCTTGGCGCCCAAAGAGACCACAAGAAAGTCCGCACCGCTCGAATTGACGTGATCAATTATGTCATGTCGGCTCATCTCTTCGATCGAGCCGAAACCAGGAAAGAGAGAGCCCACGCAATAGACCCCAGCCGACCCGGCGTTCAGTCTACCGCATGCGGCCGCAGCGATACCTTCGGCGCCTCCGAACAGAAAAACCCTCAGCGGCTTTTTTGGGGTATGTCCAAAGTGATCGAAGAAATCGGAACCCGCAATTCTGTGCTTGATCGGAACACCGAGGAGCCGCGCAATCCAAACAATCGACATGCCGTCCGCCGTACAAAGATCGCTAAAGAACAGCGACTCCCTGAAGTCCGGATCCGACTGGCTGTTCACAAGAAAGTTCAAGTTTGGAGTCGAGATGAGAAAAGGCGTTTTGCTAGAAACGGCTCTGTCGATACGGCGCAAGACATCCGCCATCTCGATCGCGTCGACCGGGATTCCAAGGATGCAATAAACTTCCCGCGAAAGATCGTCGGGATTTTTGTCGGTCACGATTGATGTGGGCGGAACTCCAACAGAGATCATGAGCGAATCTGGGGTATACGAAGCTTCATGACAACGAACTCGTCTCCAAGAGAATATTATCTTGTGGGCCGGAGTGTTTCCTTAAGGGGCGGTGATCAAACCGAGCGCCCGTAAATTCTTCAACGATTTTTGCAAGCTAGGCCGTTCGTCTTATGTCCTGTACGTATCTACGTTGTGCGCCGGCTCCTCGAGCTGCTTGTCCCCATGCGTCAGGCCCAGTGACTGGAGCCGTCGCCTCCTTCTCTGCTCAATCCATTGCCTGCCCGCTTGCTGCCAAGGTCGCTCCCAGTAAAATGTGGAGAGATGAGCTGCGATAAAGGTCATTGCGAAGCTGATCGGACGCTTGAGGATATAGCGATCAAAAATGCTGCCCTCATTCCACCATCCCTGGGTCGAAAGGGGGTGTATCACGTAAAGCGCATATGAGATTGTAGCTATGTAGCGCATAGGCCGTAACGTCAGAAAAGTGATGAGGCGAGTTTTGCCGTGGCAAAGAACGGCGGCCAACAGCATTGCTGCCCCATAGGGCCTCAGGTACTGGCACCATCCAGTGAAGGGGCTGCTGGATGCGAACCAGAGCAAGGTTGCCAGAGCAACCAGTCCGGTTGGAAAAAGGGCGCGGCCGCTCCACGATTTTTGATATAGAGTTGCCACACATGCTCCCGCCAGTATTTCATCGACTCTTAAGTGCGTCTGAAGTTGGACATACACGCCTTCATTGACCCGTAACATGGTGACGGCCAAGCAAGCGGGCCACACGATCCAGACACCCTTTCTGCCAGCGACCGCAACGACTATCGCGATCGCTAGATAGAATTGCACCTCCACGCACAGCGACCAAAAATGCGCGTTGTAGCTGATCAAATGGCCTGGAAAATAGTTTAGCAGAAACGTTACCATCAACAGTATAGTTTCCGGATCAAAGGTCAGAAATCCAAACACTAAGAACGTGAATGCATACGCGAGCGGGACGATTCTCGCCAATCTCCTGATCAAGAACTCCGGAATGTCGGCGTTGTGTAGCAATCCAGTGGCAATCAAGAAGCCTGACAGAGAAAAAAACAGACTCATGCCCATCGCACCTGCAGTTGAATTCAACTGCAGCAGCTTCGGCCCCAACGGCAGCATATGAGCGGCAAGCACCAGCAGAATGCTGATGGCTCGCAAGCCATCAAGAACGGGTAGTCTCTCAGCCGAATTCACTTTCGTCCCTCGGAGCCAAATGCAGCATAAAATACGCGAGCCTAAAACACCGGTCGGCGCGACTGTTTGTAAAGAAACGAAAAATACCCCACCGCCCTAACTCGCACAGGTTGCGGCCCCAAACGGCTACTTAGCGCTTCCCCGCCTTGAATACCGGCATCGAGAGACAAGGTCGCCACGGATTGCCCAAGAGCATTTTATTCAGATAACACTAAAACATATTGATGATCAAATTATGAGAGAAAATCTTTGGTTCCGTTCCTCTGTAAGGGTTAATTCTTCAGATTAAAAATCCATGCTCTGCATCCGCCGATTAAACACTACCGCCAACGACAACGAAATGTATTTTGAGCCGGCGCGAACGCATTCGATCATCATGCGGACTTGTGCCCGGAATGTTAGCGGCGCCTGATGATTCAAACGAAAATTCGTTTGGCTGGATTCGTTCAGCCCTTGCCGCGGTCGGTCCTGACCCATTGCGAACCAGCTTTACGGAAGATAGCGCGAGCATAGATCGGAAGTTTTCCGATCACATAGGAAGGTATCAACAAGATGGCGCCAAGCGGCAAGATTTCGCGACCATACTTCAACCAGGAAAGGAAGATGCCGGCGGTGAACCCCACGAGGCTCGCTGCGCTGATAAATATAGCCGCAGGAGAAATGCCAAGCGACGTCGCCAAGCCGGTAATTGCTAACATACCGATCACCAACATTCCAAGTAAAGATAGCGGCGGAACCGCTAGGTCGAGCGCAAGTGTCAATAGGTCCAAACTCGCCCTCGAAATGGCCGCAAAGAGCAAGCGTGGGACGGCCGTCAGGAGCGTCTCGATATGACCTCGCTCCCAGCGCAGCCGCTGACTTTGGATGCCGTTGACGGTAAAAGGGAATTCGCTGGTTATCTTGACAAATGGGTAGAACGTGGTGGGATTTCCTGCGAGCGCCAAGTCGAGGCCGAGTTTCAGATCCTCGACGATCGATCCTGAAAGATTGGCCGAGCGGATCACGTCCCACGGGAAAGCCGTGCCAGTTCCCATTAGCTGGCACGGCAAGCCGAGAGCTCGGAGCCCGAGCGGACGCACGTAATTCTTCACGCGCCACGCAAATTCGGCGACCTGGGAGTTGATCGGAGATTCATTCGACGCAATCATGAGGGAGAACGCTTGCACCGGCCGTTGCGTCAAAGCACATATCGCTGCCAACCGGTCGATCGCGTTGTCGGCAAGCCTGCAATCTGCGTCAACTACAATGACGATGTCGGGTGGGTCCATGCCAAGATGGCGAAGGCCCCAAGCCAAAGCGTATCCCTTTCCCTTCCGGTCGGAATCGTTTCGCTCAACGACTTCAGCGCCGGCCGCGGCTGCCACCGCTGCCGTATTGTCCATGCAATTATCCGCCACTACGAGCAGGCGGTCGCCCGCACGCATTTGCGTCTTGATGTCCTGGAGCGTGGGCAGCAATCCGACGCCTTCATCGTGCGCCGGCACCAGCACGCAAACACGTCGACGATCGTCTTCGCTCCGCAAAACTACGGAGTCCCTCTGCGGGAGAATTATAGCGGCGACGACTTCGACAAAAAACACCGCGACCGGAATGGCAACGAGAGAGGCTAGAATCGCCAGAAAAAATGAAATGAAAGTAACCATCCCGGCACTACCTTTTCTCAACCTCGCTTGCGGTGGCACAAGATCCGTGTAGTCAAAATCGCGAACGGTTTGCGCGACTATCGTCGGCACCGCCTGAAATCATCCAACTCCCGAGAGCGCGGCCTATCGTGGTTTTACCCTCAGAAATCCAGCCTCCTTATGTCGCGGTTATCTTCGATGTTGTCCAGAGCCCACCGAGCGTGCGAGAATGATTGGCCTTGGTGCCCCCAGCGAGTTCCTCGGTTGCCTCGGAGCACTTATTTTTTCGAACTGCACCTGACGCTAGGGACGCCGGCAGTAACCAAGTTCTCCATTGCGCCCGCCAAAAATCCAGTCGTCAGCGTAAGGATAGAATGAATGACCAAGTAAAGCCGGAGATATGCATGACCTATAGGGTCAAATACGAAGGGAAAAACCTGACACCACATGAATCTTGGGAGTCTCCCGGAGTTGCGGCGTAGCCCCCCGCGACGGATAAAATGGCCGCGAACAGCATTTTGAGAACTGCCCAGTTCACCAATTTCTCCTTCTGCCCGTGACAAATCCCTGATAGAGGACCCTCACCGCAAGTCAATCCTGAGATCCCGTGAACTATTGGAAGAGGGCACGATACGCTCGTCGTCCAACCGTCCGAGACCGCGTATGATCCAACGGCATATACAGAATGACCATGAAAATTTCGGCCGGCTTTCTCCTGAAAGGAACTCTTTGGACGGTCGGAGCCTTTGGTTTGGGGACAGTGGTTCGCGTGGTGACAAATGTTGTCTTGGCGCGACTGCTGGCCCCTGAGCTATTTGGTATCATGCTGATCGTCAACAGCTTGAGGACTGGTATCGAGCTCATTTCTGATGTGGGTATCGGTCAAAACATTATCTATCACAAGGATGCGAACGAGCCCGATTTTTATAATACGGCGTGGACGCTACAAGTGATACGAGGGATCATTTTATGGCTCGTTAGTCTGGCTATTGCCGTGCCCGTGGCTCGATTCTACGAATCCCCGATCCTGATTTTCATCATACCACTCACGGCATTCAATATTGTGCTCCTGGGCTTTGGCTCCATTAGCAGGCCCCTACTGAATAAAAGACTGCAAGTCGCCAGGCTCACGACATTCGATATGATCGTGGCACTCTTTTCCTCGGTAGCGCACATCCTGTTTGCCTATCTCAGTCGAACCATATGGGCCCTCGTTTTTGGCGGACTTTTCCAGTCTGCGGCGACGATGGTCGGCAGCTATTTTTTACTGCCTGACGTCAGGGCGAAGTTTCATTTGTCGAAACGGTTTGTTTGGGAAATCCTGCACTTCGGAAAATGGATTTTTTTCTCCTCGATTGTCTATTTCCTGTCGCAGAATTTTGATCGCCTTTACCTGGCCAAGGTAGTCCCGCTGGAGCTTCTGGGTGTTTACGGAATTGCGCGCAATATGTCCGACCTATTGAGCGTGCTGGTGGTGCAGATTGGAAACAACGTACTATTTCCGTTCATTGCTTCGCATTCCCAGATGTCGCGCCCCGACTTGCGTGAGCAGCTTGCCTCAATTCGTATAAAGGTTTTGTTGCCTGCCGCGCTTGGCTTCTCGCTTTTTGCTGCCACGGCGGATATATTAATCAAGGTTCTCTATGACGAACGCTATCAGGCGGCCACCTGGATGCTGCCGGTCCTGCTGGTTGGATCATGGTTCGCCATCATAACCAATTTTAACGAATCGACGCTCCTGGGTCTGGGCAAGCCCTCGTACGGTGCAATCTCTAACAGCTCAAAATTTGTATTCCTTCTGGTCGGCCTGCCGGTTAGCGTCGCGCTCTTTGGTCTTCTTGGTGGCTTCGTGGTCCTCGTCTTGGCCGATCTGTTCCGGTATGTTCCGATTTTAATTGGTCAGAGGCGGGAGCGTTTTTCATTCGGGATGCAAGATTTGCTTGTTACGCTGGGCATGTTTTTGCTGATCGGGCTCTGGGAATCGCTGCGCTGGGTTTCGGGATTTGGAACCTCATTTAATTCTCTGCCGATACAAGCGGGGCCATTTTTTGGCACGGGTTGATGGCTGTTCATCGTCAAACAAAAGCTGCGAGTCGTCGCGCGACAAACCGGTGAGTCGAGAACCCGGGTCGGGAGTACCCGGTAAATATCCGATCGTCGAGTGCCGGCGTTTCGGATTGTAGAAGCGTTCGATGTAATCGAACACGTCGGCCTTGGCGTCGTCCCTCGTTCGGTAGATTTTGCGCCCCGTTCGCTCGGTCTTCAGCGACGAGAAGAAGCTCTCCATCGCCGCATTATCCCAGAAGTTGCCGGACCGGCTCATTGAGCGGACGACGCCATGATCGGCCATCAGCCGCTGGAACTGTTCGCTGGTGTATTGGCTGCCGCGATCGGAGTGGTGCAGCAGCGCATCGGGCTTGCCTCGTCGCCAGATTGCCATCACCAGGGCGTCGGTGACGAGCTGCGCCGTCATCGCTGCGTTCATTGACCAGCCGACCACGCGCCGCGAGAACAGATCCACGACAGCCGCCACATAAAGCCAGCCCCAGCTGGTCCAGACATAGGTAAAGTCGGCAATCCATTTGCGGTTGGGAGTGGCTGCCTCGAAGCTGCGGTCGAGCACATTGGCAGCCACAGTGGTCGCTTGCCGCTCACCCAGATCAGGCGGCAGACGCGGCCGTTGCGGACGCGCTCTGAGAGCCTGTAGCCGCATTAATCGTTCGATCCGGTGCAGACCGCACGATATGCCCTTGGCGAGCAGATCGTGCCACACACGCCTGGCGCCATAGGTCCGGTCGCTCGCCAGGAAGCTGGCACGAACCTTCGCGCCAACGTCCTCATCGCTCCGGCTGCGCCGACTGCGCGGTCGTGTCAGCCAGGCATAGAATCCACCTCGCGAGACACCGAGCGCCCCGCATAACCACTCCGCCGGCGAGATCCCCCGGTGCTTTGCAATAAAACCGAACTTCATGTCGATTCCTTCGCGAAGTAGGCCGCGGCTTTTTTTTTGGATATCCCGTTCGGCCTTCAGTCTGGCGACCTCGCGCTTAAGCTGCGCGATCTCCAGTTGCTCCGGCTTCATCTGGCCGTGACCGGGAAACGCGTGCTGCGGATCTTCCGCAAACTGCTTCACCCAATTGCGCAGTTGCGTTCGGTGAACACAAAGGTCAGCCGATGCCTGCGCATACGACACGCCGCGCTCCTTGATCAGGCGCACAGCCTCAAGCTTGAACTCCTGGGTAAACTGCCGTCTCTCCATGACACACCTCCTGCTCCATAAAACACCTAACTCGGTGTCTTCGGAAACCGGGTGCAGGCCAATCTGGCCGAGAAATGATGGCCATGTATAAATGGAAAGCGCTCACAACGAAGGGCAAAAATCCCACAAGCATCCAGACCCCTTAAGCCGAGGACGGGATTACGACGCAGCCATGCGCTGAGGGGCACCAGGAGTCCCAGACACACAATGAGAGCAGGCCACTTCACCGATTGCTTTCTCTATTCATGCGGATTCCAATGATGGTAACCCTCAACATGCAATACTGCAATGTTATCGGGCGGCCGGACGCTACCGCTCACGATTTGTGATTAACTATCGCCGCGTCTAGTTAGAAACGACCGAACAGCTCAGTCGCCAGCGAAAAATTGGCCAAACCTGATCCGATAAGCTATACACGTTGCACCCTTTGGGAGAAAAATCATGTCGACAAAGGACGAGAACAGGCCCCCCAAATTGCCGTTCTCACTTTTTATGAAATCCGTACTTGTTGGAAGACGTTTCGACTATCCAAGCCGATATTTGCGTTGGTTGCTTGGATCCGTAAACAGGCGTCGACATCCAGAACTTTGGGAACTGTATCTTGAAGAGAAGCAATTGCCCTACGTTTTGCATTATCTCTTACGAAATG
>Ga0206979_1101_pt1 | contig 14275 bp, 8 predicted proteins | sample Alteio_BWMinCont_19_FD_153463 | JGI IMG/M metagenome (GOLD analysis project Ga0206979, IMG submission 153463) | Enriched cells from forest soil in Barre Woods Harvard Forest LTER site, Petersham, Massachusetts, United States -... | ecosystem: Environmental > Terrestrial > Soil > Temperate forest >... | reverse complement strand
GGTTGCCATGAGTTGAGTCCGCGCAGCAGCATGATGGAGCCGGAGAGGCCGAGGGCGCCACCGATGAGGGAGACCATGACTGCTTCAGTGAGCAACTGGCGAAGGATGCGGGTGCGGCTTGAGCCGAGCGCGAGGCGCAGGGCGATTTCGCGGGACCGATCTGCTGCACGCGCGGCGAAGAGGCTGCCGAGGTTGGCGCATGCGGCGAGCAGAATCAGGCCGGAGAGCAGCATGAGTCCAGTGAGGAAGGCTCGTACGGGAGGTCCCATGTAATCGCCTACCAGACCGGGCTGGGCGAGGGTATAGGTCGAGTCCTCATCTTCCTTGGGGTATGTTTTGGCGAGATATGTTCCTACTGAGTTCAGATCTGCGGTGGCCTGAGTGGGAAGGACTCCCGCCTTAACGCTTCCTACGAGAAAGATGCTGTGATCGGTGCGCGAGGTCAGGTTGGTGATGTCGCCCAACTGCTCCTGGTTAACGAGAGGCGCCCAGAAGGTGGCGGGGAAGAAGAGCAGGGTGCCTCGAAACTCCGGTGGGGCTACGCCGAGAATCGTATACGGATATTTATTGAGCCGGACTACTCGACCGACCACGTTGCGGAAAGGGTCGCGCCAGTAGTCGTAACTGAGCACGATGTAGGGTGCGCTGTTGGGGCCGTGTTCGTCGGAGCTGTGGAAGAAGCGGCCCAGGTATGGATGAAGGTCGAGTACGTCGAAGTAGTTGCCGCTTGTGAGGAATATCCAGGCGGAAGAGGCGTTGCCTCCGGTATCGAGACCAACCTGAGACAGGCCGTAGGCCAGTACTCCATCGAAGCTGCGGTTGCGGTCGCGAAGGTCGAGGTAATCAGGATAAGACGCGACCGTGGACTTACCCTTTCCTCGCTCGATCATGAAGAGACTTCGGGGATGAGGCACGTTTAGCGGACGGAGGAGGAAGCCGTTCAACATGCTGAAGACGACTGCGTTTGCGCCGATGGCGAAGGCCAGAGTGGATACCGCGGCAATGGTGAATCCGGGAGATTTGCGGAGCAGGCGGAGGCCGAAGCGAATGTCGTGCATGAGGGTTTCAAAGAACCGGCCACCCATCGCTGCGTGGCTTTCTTCTTTGAATCGCACATAGCCTCCGAACTCGATGCGTGCGCGGCGTTCGGCTTCGCGGCGGGAGAGGCCGGTTTGCTGGAGATCGTCGGCGCGATGCTGGATGTGCGAGCGAAGCTCTTCGTCGATTTCGCGGTCTTGTGCGGAGCGGTGGAAGAAGCGAAGTAGCGGGTTGAAGAGGTTCATATTTCCTCCCGGTGGAGCGGTCATCGCGATTGGTGGGCGATTCCGGCCTTCGTTTTGTTCGCGAAACGTTTGGTCTTTTGTTATTCCTCGCGGAGCAGTATTAAAGGATCGACTGAGAGTGCGCGCATGGCTGGTATCAGTGTGGCGACGAGGCCGACGAGGAGCATGGCGAGAATTGCGCCGGCGAGGATGAGAGGGTCGCGCGGAGTGGCCTGGTAGACGATGAAGGCGAGGACGCGAGTGGCTGCGATGCCCAGCAATAGTCCGGCTACGGAGCCGATGGTGAGGAGGCGCAGGGATCTGCCGAGTGCTGCGCCTAATACTTCTCTGTGTTGTGCGCCGAGAGCGACGCGGATGCCGAGTTCGCGGAGGCGTTTGCTGACGGAGTAGGAGGCCATGCCGAAGATGCCGGTGATGGCGAGCATTGCGCCGAGGCCGCCGAGGACTCCGAGGGCTACTGTGGCTACGCGGGAGGCGAACAGGGCGCTGTCCATTTCCCGGGTCCAGGTTCTTGTGGTGAAGGGCAGGCCTGGATCGAGGTTGTGTAGTGTGGACTCCATTGCAGACGCGAGTTGCTGGGGATCGCGATTAGAGCGGACAATCAGCCAACTGGCGCTGGAGGGCTGCTGGAGGATAGGGAGAAACATTGCGGGCTGTGGATCCTCTGTCAGAGTTTTGTATTTCCCATCTTCGACCAGGCCTACGACCTGGATACGCGAGCCGTCAGGGAACCTGAAGTAGTGCCCTATTGCTTCGGTCTCGGAGTGGAAGAGTTTGCGGGCGAATTCGCGGTTGACGACTGCTACGCGCGGGGTGTTTGGGGCGTCGTGCCAGGTGAAGTCTCTTCCTGCGAGCAGGGTTGTGCCTGCGGCCTGGAGGTAGGCTGGGGAGACGCGGTACATCATGGCTTCGGTGGTGGCTTTGGACATGTTGAAGTCGGTCGCGTTGTCATCGAAGACGACATTGGTGTTCCAACCGAGGGAAAGAGGCGCGCGATCTATCAATCCGACGGCGGTTGTTCCGGGAATGGTCTGGACCGCGTCGATCATTCGCCGCTGCATTGGGCCTACGCGGTCGCCGTCGTATCCGGCCATGTCGAGGTCGGTGTCGACGAGCATCGCATTCTGGGGCTGGAAGCCGAAGTTGCTGTGGAGGGAGCGGAGGAGTCCGCGCACCGCGACGAGCGATGAGGTGACGAGGACGGCGCAGACGGCGACCTGAAGAACCAGTAGTATGTCGCGGAAGGTGAAGCGGCGGCCGGCTGCTCCGGTGGCTCCGGATTTGACGATCTGGTACGGGTTGGCGCTGAGGACCTGGCGAAGAGGGACGAGGCCGAAGAGGAGTCCGCTGGCGAAGGCGAGGAGCAGCGAGACGAGATAGACTCTGGCGTCAGGGTTCACGGGCAGATTGATGGGGATGTTGGGGACTGGCTGCCAGACGCTGAGCCAGCGCAGCAGTACGAGTCCACCCGCGAGGCCGGCTGCGCCTCCGGTGAGGGAGATGAGGACGGCTTCGGTGAGCAGCTGGCGAAGGATGCGGTTGCGGCTTGAGCCGAGGGCGAGACGGAGTGCGATTTCACGCTGCCGGTCTGCGGTGCGGGCGGCGAAGAGGCTGCCGAGGTTGGCGCAGGCGGCGAGGAGGATGAGTCCCGCGAGCAACATGAGCGCGGTCATGAAGGCGCGGACCGGCCCACGGAGCATGTCGCCTAACAGCCCAGGGCGAGCGAGGGAGAAGCTGGTTTCGTCATCATCCTTCTTGTAGGTTTTGGAGAGGTAGGCGGCGATGGAGGCCAGATCGGCGGTGGCCTGCGCGGGAGTTACTTCGGGCTTCAGGCGTCCGACGAGCCAGATGCCGCGGGCACCTCGCGAGTTGAGGTCGTCGTAGCCTTCGACCTGCCCCTGGTCTACGATGGGGACCCAAAAGTCGGGGGAGTAGAACAGTTCGCTGCCGCGGAATCCGGGAGCCGCGACGCCGAGGATAGTGAAGGGGTGCTTGTTCATCTGAACGGTGCTGCCTATGGCCGCGGGGTTGGACTGGAAGCGGCTTTGCCAGTAGGCGTAGCTGAGGACGATGTATGGGCTGCTGTTGTGGCCGTGTTCGTCGGAGGCGTGGAAGAAGCGGCCCAGAAAGGGCTGGGCACCGAGGACGTCGAAGTAGTTGCCGCTAGCTTCGTAGACCCAGGCTGGGGCGGGATTGCCTCCGGTGTCGAGGCCGACGGGGTCGATTGAGTAGGCGGCGAGGCCGTCGAAGCTACGATTGCGGTCGCGGAGGTCGAGGTAGTCCGGGTAAGACTGCTGGGCGGAGAGGTCTTTGCCACGCTCGATCATGTAGAGGCTCTCCGCTCCGGGCAGATTGAGCGGTTTGAGGATGAAGGCGTTGAGGACGCTGAAGACTACGGCGTTGGCTCCGATGCCGAGGGCCAGGGTTGCGATAGCGACGAGGGTAAAGCCGGGGGACTTGCGCAGGGCGCGCAGGCCGATTTGGAGATCGCCGATGAGGGTTTCGAGGAACCGGGCGCCCATTGTGCCCATGGATGCGTGGCTTTCTTCTTTGTAGCGGACGAGGCCGCCGAATTCGACGGCTGCCCGGCGGGTGGCTTCGGCGCGGGAGAGGCCGGTCTGTTCGAGATCGTCGGCGCGGTGCTGGATGTGGGAGCGTAGCTCTTCATCGATTTCGCGGTCCTGTGCGGAGCGGTGGAAGAGGTGAAGGAGCAGATCGAAGAGTCTCATATTTCCTCCGGTGTGGCGGACAGGACCGAGGCCATGGCGCCGGCGATGCGATTCCAGCCCTCGGTTTCTTCGCCGAGGCGCTTGCGGCCCTGTACGGTGAGTTCGTAGAACTTGGCTCGGCGGTTGTTTTCGGAGATGCCCCAGCTTGCCTGCAGGAGGCCCTGGCGCAGGAGGCGGAAGAGGGCGGGATAGAGTGCTCCCTGCTCGATGAGGAGGGTCTGGCCGGAAATCTGGCCGATACGCAGGAGGACTCCGTAGCCGTGGAGCGGGCCGAGGGAGACAGCCTTGAGGATGAGGAGGTCGAGGGTTCCGGGGATGAGTTGGGCCTGATCGGGCATGCGCTCTCCTAAGCTGATAAGGAGAGTAGCGCGGGTTCTCCTAAGCTGTCAAGGAGAAGAAAATGGAGGTAGCTGGTCAGTTTTAATCAACAGTTTCAGGATGGCCGGCAATTCGGAAGATGCCCTGTCAATTGATGGGCGTTTCTCAGGACTGAACTCTCTAATGCTCTCTACATGCATTACAGCTTCTGCGGCGTACATAAGACATTGCGCGTGACTCCAGCAATGGAAGCTTGTGGATTCATTCTTTACCACTACCCGCCAAAGCCACTCCTTGACGCTTCCGATGTGCAGGAGTAGCATCCAGCCATTAACAGCCCACCCATCTCCAGGTCGTGCTTTGTGAACCAGAGCACCTAACCTGAGAATCCCTCTGAGGCTGTTCGAGTACCTGTCCTTCCTGACCAGAGACGCCGGCGATCTACGGCTTGCGAAGTTCCATTCTCTGCTATCGAGAGCGGGAAGCACTTCTCATGCGGTGCATGGGTGTTGCCTGCTTCGTCGCGGAATCTCCATTCGGCGGCTGCGCCGGTTCGAGGCTTTGCAATCCCGTCCTGCAGTTTCCACGAAAGTCTCTTTGAAAGTGTTGACCCATGTATCAGATATTGCACGTGCGCAAACTGGCGTTTTGTCTTTTGGTTTTTACGCTTTTCACACTTGAGGGATGCAAAAGCGCCGAGGGCGCGGGCCAGAGTGCGGCCAGCATCTCCGATCCGCTCAAGATGTTGCCCGAGTACAACACAAGGGCTCCGCGAACCTGCGCGAAAGTGACGAGTCCGCCATCGGTAGCACAGGCGGCGGTCATGGTGCAGTGCACCATGGACTCGGTATCAGCAACCGGTCTTGGTCTCTTTCAGGACGTGAAGCTCGAGATGGGCTCGCCCCGGCCGTTTGTGTATTACAGCGACGCGGGCCTCGCCGGTATCGATCTGAACGCGAAGGTTTATCCGCTTCGCGGCAGCTACACAGGCTACTTCTGCACGCACTCGAGCGCCAGCCTCGATCCGGACGGCAAAAACTGCATCAAGAGCGTCGTAACCGCGGCCCAGGGATGGTGCTGGAAATCCTCCTTCGGCGATTGGAGCTGCAAGCTGCAAGGTGGAGCTCCGGTGATGAGCAACAGCGTCGGCCCAAAAACTTTTTAGCTTGTCTTGCTGCTGCGCAGGCGCGATTCGTCACGCATGCGCATCTGGCACGGCGGGCTCAGTTCAGGGCTCCGGATGGCGGGTTCGCGGTCAGGAGCCTTCTCTTTGTTTGAGCATCACGCATGTTTCCCAAAAGGAGCTTTGTCCATGACTAACCTATTAGCCACGCGCAATCGGGCGCTCTGTGCCTTTGTCCTCGGTGTATTGGCGTTCTCCGGTAACGTCGGCGCCAAAGTAGCGGGAACGGGGCAGGCGGCAGGCAGCGAACTCTCTGGCCCGCCCCAAATGAATGCTGAATATCAAATAAGAAATCCTCGGCGCTGCAAAGAATTGAACTCCCCTCCTGAACCTGGCCAGGTGCCGGCCATGATCCAATGCACAATGGAGCGCAATGCCCCCACCGGGATGACCCTCTTGCGCGATATCAAGGTAGAGATGAGCACACCGCGCAGCTTCGATGTCGACCTGGATGCCGCCTTGAAAGAAATCGACCGGTCAGCGCCGGTCTATCCCCTCAGCGGCAGTATGAAGTTATACATTTGCAGCACGGTCGGCGTGGGGTATCCGGCAGGCAAGAACTGCACACTCTACCTGGCGCCGGTTGCCATGGGCAAATGCTGGAAGACGGGTTTTGGCGACTGGAAGTGCAACCTTCTGGGCCCCGCGCCTGATTCGCGGTCCGGCGTCGCAGGGCCGATCGACTACTAGAGCAGAAGCAGGGATAACGTGATGTATCCAGCTTCCGCGATGCAGGCATTTTCTTGATGAAAATGCCTGCGAACATCGGCGTGACACCTTACAGTAACCCTGCTTCTGCTTTAGCCGTCACTCAAGCTGGTGGAAGCCGAGATCCAGACTCTCTCGGTCCCTGCATCCGCAGTTGCCTTCTGGTAACGCGAGAATTGATAAGCGAAATCACCATAGACGTATCGTGCCGCGTCTCCAAGGTGTTGCTCTCCTCACTAAACTACGAGGCTGGGGTCGCGGAGCTTTGGGTTATGGATTGGACTTCGAGGATGTCGCCGTGGAAGCCGGTTACGCGGAGGCTGGTTTTTGCGGGGACTGGTTCGGTGGAGGTGGCTTGCCAGATTTCGCCCTGGACGAGGATGTGGCCGAAGGGCTGGGTGGGGGCTTCGCTGGTGGCTGCGGCGGGCCAGATGGGTTCCATAGCGGTGGCTGGGAAGCCGACTAGCGCTGCCGGGCCCATGAGGGATTTGCTGCGGCGGGCGCGGATGGCGAGGCGGAGGAGGACAACGGTGATGATGCCGAAGCCTACGGAAAGGCCGAGGGCGACGGTTGGCTGGATGCTGAGCTCGGGTATGGGCGCGTCGACGAGGCTGAGGGTGCCGAAGCCGAGGCAGACGATGCCGGCGGCGGCGAGGGCTCCGTGGCTGGTGAACTTCATTTCGAGGACGATGAGAGCGGCGGCGGCGATCAGAAGCAGGACGGCGGTGTGGCGGATGGGGAGCAGGTCGAGGGAGAAGATGGCGAGCAGGACCATGACTGTGCCGAGCGCTCCGGGGACGATGGTGCCGGGGACGTTGAATTCGAGATAGATGAGCAGCGCGCCGCAGAAGAGCAGGAGCAGGGCGAGATTGGGGTTGGCGAGGAGGCCGAGGACCTGTTCGCGGACGGTGGGCTGGATGGTAACGATCCGGGCGTCTTTCAGATGGAGGGTGAAGCTGGACTTTTGTTCTGAGCCGTCGTCGCGGGTGACGGTGCGGCCATCGAGGGCGGCGAGCAATTGCTGGTCGCTGGCGGCGGTGAGGTCGATGAGGTGCTGGCCCTGTTGATTGAGCGCTTCGTCGGCGGAGTAGGATTTGGAGCTTCGCACGGCTTCTTCAGCGATCTGGGCGTTGCGTCCGTGACGTCCGATGTAGGAGCGCAGGAAGGCTGCGGCATCGTTCTCCATCTTTTGTTTCATGGTGTCGTCGGGGGGGCCGGAGGAGAGGACGGGATGGGCTGCTCCGGCGTTGGTACCGGGGGCCATGGCGGCGATGTCGGCTGCTTCGAGCAGATAGAAGCCTGCGGAGCCGGCGCGCGCTCCGGCGGGGGCGATGTAGACGATGACCGGGACGCGGGAGGAGAGGATTGCGCCGACCATCTGGCGGGTGGATTCGAGGAGGCCGCCGGGAGTGTCCAGTTCGACGAGCAGGGCGGCGGCGTTGTCGCGATTTGCTTGTTCGAGAGCGCGGTCGAGACGGGCGGCGGTGATGGGCTGGATGGTGTCGCGGATCTCTAAGCGGTAGACGACGGGTTGGGTTGATTGGGCTTTTGAGGGGATCGATAAGAGGGTGAAGGAAAGACAGACCAGGGTGAGGATGAGCGGGAGCGTGGGTCGTTGAGTTCTGTGTGATCGAGCTTCGCTCGAAGTGGACCCACATCTCAACATCGAGATGTGGGGTACCCGGATTTGATTGGGGGTGGAGCGATTGGCCTCGAAAAACTGTCGCATGGGATGCTCCTGTTTTCGGTTACGGCTTGGCGGTGGGGTCCGGCCTGGTTGTGGGGCTGGTGTCGCGAGTGTCTATGCGGGCGTCGATGGTTTTGCGCAGGTCTTTGGCGGCGCGGTTGGAGGCATCGAGCTTGATTGCTTCGGCGGCTTCGTCGCGGGCCTCGGGGAGGCGGTTGGCGGCGAGGTCTACTCGCGCGAGGACCAAGTAGGCGTCAAGACTGGTTTGGGGGTTGGGATGGCGGTCGAGCGCGGCGCGGGCCTCTTTGCGGGCGGTTTCTGTGTCGCCGGCTCGTTCGCGAACCTGGGCGAGGCCGGCGTGGGCTTCGGCGGAATGGTCGTCTGCGGCGAGGGCTGCCTGGTAGCCGCGTTCTGATTCGAGGAGGAGGCCGCGGTCGAGCTTTTCGTGGGCTGATTTGCTGAGGCGGGCGGCGCGCTCGGCGGCGGGCAGAGCGGCGAGGCGGGCAGCCTCGACCTGATCCATCATGAGGGCGGCCTGACGGAAGGCGGCTCCGTCGTAGGTGCGCTTGATGCGTTCGAGGGGCTCGATGGGGGAGCCGTCCGGAGCGGCTTTTTCAGGGTTCACAGACCAGGCGGCTTCGGCGGCTTTGGCCTCGCTGTCGTTTGGGTGGAGGCGGAGGGTCTGGGCCAATTCGGTGAGGGCCTCGGCCTTGTCGCCGTGGCGATGAAGGCTGACGGCGAGGTTGAAATGGTAGTCGGCGTCGGTGGGGTCGGCGGCTGTTGCCTGGCGGAAGAGGGCGATGGGATTGGAGGCGTCGCGTCCGCGGCGGCTGATGGCGACGGCCTGGTTGTTGACTACTTCGGGCAGGGGCAGGATGCGGGCGACGGCGGCGAAGGCCTCTTCGGCTTTGGGATAGTTGCCGGAGAAGATAAGGGACAGTCCGCGATAGAAGCCGGCCTCGAGTTCTGCGGGATCGCTGCCGTTCTCGGGATGGATGACTTTGCCGAAGGAGACGGCGGCCTGTTCGTACTGCTGATTTGCGAACTGGAGCTTGCCGGTGGCCACCCAGGCTTCGGTGAAGTTGGGGCTTAGCTCAGTGGCGCGTTTGAGGTGGCGGAGGCGCTCGTCGGTGTCGTGCTCGGTGAGTCCGCGAACGTACTGTTCGAAGGCGTCGAGGCGGATTTTGGAGCCGGCAGCTTTGAAGGTCTCTTCGCCTACTCCGAAATGGGGGTCGAGGTTGCGGGTAATGCGCCAGGCGAGGGAGTTGAGCAGCGGGATGAGCTGGGCGAGCTCGCCGCTCTGGGTGATCTCGTCGGAGAGGCGTAGTTTGGCGACATCGACGATGCGTGCTTTGAGGGTGAGGGTGGTTCCGGACTCGCTGTAGCTGCCGATGAGGATGTAGTTGGCGTCGAGGGTTTGGGCGATGCGGAGGGCGGTGGCCCGGCTGGGCTGGAAGGTTTCGGGGAGGCCGAGATGGTCGAGAGCGTAGAGGCGGTCTTCGCGGGTCAGGGGGATGAAACCGGCGGAGGTGAAGCGGCTGTTGAGAATTTCGGGGGCGGCTTCGCGGATCCAGTCGAGGTTTGACTGGCTGCCGGTGAGGGCGTTTGCCGGGGCGGTGGCGGGGGTCAGGTTGTCGAAGGGGAGGACCAAGAGGATGTGTTCGTTGGTGGGATCGGCAGGAGTCTGAGCCTTGGATATTGCGGAGAAAACGAGAATTGTAGCGCAGACGAGGATCTGTAAGACGAGGCCAATAGGGTGATGTATGCGGGATGTATGCGAGGTCTTCACTGCTTCCTGATTATAGGTGGATGGACGTTGGGGGATTGGATTGGTGGGTATCTCGCATTCGGAACGAATAAAAAGCTTATAGATACAAAGTATCCCACCCTTGCCGCGATAAGACTGCGTCAAGGATGGGGCACCCGCTTTGGTGGTGGCTGTGGGGTACGTGGTATCCCACCCTTGCCGCAAAGACAAAGACGCGGCGAGGGTTGGGCACCCAGACTTGTCCCGTGGGACACCCGGATTTGTTGTATGGGGATTTTTAGTGGAGTTGGGCTTCTACTGTGCGGTGGAAGCGGATTACCGCGGCCCATTCAAGGTCGTCGCTGCGCTGCCAGACTATGTCTCCGCCTAGCTGGCGGGCTACTGCTCCGGGGGAGAGATCGTGGTGCATGCCGAAGTATTGCTCGTCGAGAGCGAAGCTGTTGAGGTGGAAGGGCAGCGGGACGGGGTCTTCTTTGGTGGAGAAGATGAGGGCGGTGGAGTAGCCGCCGGGGTCCTGGGCGGCGCGGTCGATCTGGGTGGCGGTGAAGTCTTCGAGGCGTTCGACGTCGAAGGGGCTGGCGACGTAGCCGAGTTCGGGGCGGGTGAGTTCGTCGCTTACCGGCCAGGCGGTTAGCACGGTCGAGCCTGGGTAGCGGGTGGCTAGTTGATGGATGGCCTGCTGGTGGAGGCGAATAACGTGGGCGTAGGTGAGGTTGTCTTCGGGGGCGAATCCGTAGGGTGGGTTGATGAAGAGGCCGGCGACGAATGCCGCCGCGGAAAAGGCGGTGAGCAACTGCCAGTAGCGGACGCGGCGGTGGAAGGTGGAAACCGCGATCAGCAGCACGAGGGGATACATGGGAAGGAGGTAGCGGGTGAGGAGTGCTCCGCCGAGGACGGAAAACTCGAGGGCGTTGGCCAGCAGCAGGACGTAGATGCGGGCCTGAGCGGGGAAGCTGACGCGGTTCTGGGTTTGGCCGTTCTCGTCTTTTACGGGGTCGAGCACCATGGCGGCGGTGGTGCAGAGGACGGGAACGAACATGTTCATGTGGGCGAAGAGGTGGAGGAGGCGATGGCCGAAGGCGGCGAGGATTCGGAGCGGCGAGAAGGTGGAGGTGGCGTTGTAACGCAGGAATTCGGGGTTGCCGAAGAGGAAGCCGGTATGGGCGTAGTGATAACCGTACCAGGCTGCGAGCGGAACAAGGCAGGTGCAATAGCAGAGGGCGAGTAGCCAACTACGGCGGCGGATGGCTGCCGGCTTGCGGAAGCCCGCGCCGAGTTCGAAGGCGGCGAGGGTGATCGGGGTGATGACGGCGGTTTCTTTGGCGAGGACGGCGATCGAAAACCAGAGGGCGGCGAGCCAGATGCTACGATTTCCGGGTTTTCTGGTGTCGTCGGGGAGGGCGTAGACGAGTCCCCACAGGGTGGCGGCGGCGGCGAAGATGTCGGCGTGGGCCAGGGTGCTCTGGGCGAACCAAATGGGGTAGAGGCCGGTGAGCATGACGGTCCAGAAGGCGACGAGTGCATTGCCGTTGAGGCGCATGGCCAGCTTCCAGACGGCGAGCAGGCCGGTGGAGGCGACGATGAGGATGGCTTCGCGGGTGACCTCGGGGTAGAAGCCGGCGATCTTCCACCAGAGGGCGAGGTAGACGGAAGGCAATGGCGGATGTGCGTTGCTGATGGTGGTGATGGGGATGAGTGAGCCGGTGCGGAAGAAATCCCATGCGGCGGGGATGTAGTAGCCGAGCTCATCCCAGTAGTAGGGTAGGCGGAGGACGCTCCAGTGGGTGAGGTAGAGCGCCGCGAAGATGACGGGGAAGATCATCCACAGGGGGAGGGTCTGGTTGAAAGGTAGATCTTCGCCGGTCCTGAATGCGAGCAGACGCAGCTTCAGAAGCCGCTGCAGGCGGGATGGCTCAGGTTCGGAGGATTCCTGCGATTCGGGGGGGAGGCTCATCGGCGAGGTATCGATTGGTTGAGATTGAGGCGTGTATGAGGATTTTATTAGTTGACTGGACTTAGTTGACTGGGCCCTGGGGGAAATTGGGAATCTGGGGTTCGAGGTTGAGTTCGCCGAAGGCCTGTTCGTATTGGGCGAGGTTTTGGCCAAGCACGTTCCACAGAGCCTTGGCTTGCTGCGGGCTGAGGAAGACTCCCTGATGATTTTGAATGCTCAACTGGTCGGGCGCCTCGGAACTGGCCTGACCGAAGATGAGATGAAAATCCCAGACGCTGACCCTGACCTGCACGCTGTTGGCGTAGGTGTCGCGGTATCCGGGGGCTTGCACGAGATTGACTTGCGGCTGCTGCGGGTTCTGACTCATAGTCTCAACAGATTACTCCCGCCGGGGGTGTGAAGGCGATTGACGGCGGAAGGAATGCGAGAGGAACGGGCTAGTGGCGGGCGCTTCGGCCGAATTTCCAGGTGAGATTGAGGCTGGCGTAGGAGGGGATGCGGACGCCGACGACCTGCTGGAATTCAGAGGGGTAGAAGTTCTCGATGGTCTGGCCGGTGTAACCGCCGGCGATGAGCATGTTTACTCCAACATCGAGGCGGTTGTCGAGGAAGGGGCGCACGAGAGCGGCGCGAAACTCCCGGACCGAGGTGCCGACGCACTGGGCGGCGGGGTCGGGGTTGCAGCCGGTGCCGAGGGGCTTGCGGCCCACGAATTCGAATTCACCGCGGGCCTGGAGATGGAGCGGCAGCCGCTGCGTGTTGCCGAGGAGATCGAAGATGGTGCGAGGGGCCTCGGCGGTGGGCTGGCCTGACCCGACGTCGCGCGCGTCGGCTTTGGAGAAGGTGGCGAGGATCGATCCCTGGCTGAAGTTGTGGCGAATGGCGGCGGTGACAAAGCGCAGGCGGCCGGGGCCCTGGTCTTCCTGGAGGCCTGTATCGGGGTCTATCTTGGCCAGTTCCTGGCTGGTGGTGACGTGGCCGAGCGTTACTTTGAGGTCGGTCTTATGGATGGTCTTGCTGAGTACCAACTGATAGGAGTGGGCTGTGGCGACGGGGGTTCCGATGGTGGAACCGGTGCCGATGCGCGGGTCTTCGGTATAGAAGGCCTGGCCTGCGCTGGCTGAGATCAGGGGGAGGAACCATGACTCTTTGGGGATGAAGGAGACAGTCGCTTTGGGTGAGTTGACGCCTACCCATTTTTGAAAGGAGTTAGCGGCGTGGAGGAGGTCTTGGTTTTCGACATCGATCTGATCGCGGCGCCAGCCTGCGTAGTAGCGGATGTAACGGCTAAGTGATCCGGAGCCGGCTGCGTATGGAGTTACTGAACTTATGGTGACGTTGTTGGAATCGACTTTGGTGAAAGGGCCATAGGCGAAGTTACCGGGGATGTAAGGGCCGTAGTGATCGAGGTTGTCGCGGCGGGGGGCTTCGCGCTCGTAGTCGAGGCCGGCGAGCAAGGTGAGGGGCTCGGCGATTTTGTTCTGATAACTCGTGCTCTGTCCTGTTACGGTGCGAAATTCACTCTGGCGGATCAGGCCTTGGCCGAAGTTGGAGTCGAGCGCGAGGTTGTAAGTGCGGAAGAAGCCGGAGAACTGAAGCTGTTGCGCTCCAGTGAGCCTCCAGACGTCGTTTAGTGCGACGAGGCCGGTGTGGGTCTGGTCTTGCTGGCGAGGGTCAATTGTGTCTCCGTCATTTGTCGCGGCGACATCTTCGTTGTCGGCGGTGAAGAGGGGTACCAAGCCGGGAATGTACGAGGAGCCGAAATAACCGATGCCCAACATGGTTAGCTGATGATTGCCTGCGTGGATGAGGCGCTGGGTGTTGATCTTGTATTGCTGGCGGTGCTCGAGGCGTTTGAGAAATCCGTTTCCGTACGAGGCTTCAATTGCGAGGAACGAGTATTGTGTTGGGCTGAAGCCTGTAACTACGTCGGCGTCGCGATAGTCGCCGGTCAGAGTCAGGAAAGGATCGAGGCGCGATCGCAGGCTGTAGGTTGCAGCAAGGTTGAGGGAGTGATTGCCCTGGCGAACGTTGAATGCGCCGCCGTCGACCTGTACGCTTTCGAGGGTTTCGGGAATAAGACTGTTGGGATCGGAGTAGCCGTTGCCGTGCGCATTCGCGGATAAGTTATTGGGCAAGAGATAAGTGCCCACGGCGATGTATTGCGCTACGGGTTCGCCGTGATCGCCTGCGACACCGGGGGCGAAGTATTGAGGAGCCTTGATGCCGCTGGAGGCTGTTTCGATAGGGTAGCCGGGAACGGAGACGGGTGCGCCGGGGCGGCCGGGGTTGGCGTCGAGCAGGTCCTGGCGGACGAAGACTTTTTCTGCTGGGTCGGGTGAGAGGACATCGAATTGATTGATGTCGGCGGTGACTACTACTGTGTCGACGCGATCTGCTAGGGGACTTAGTTGAATCTGCAGATCGCCTGCGGATGAAGCGGCGTTGATTGCTTGTGAGTAAGGCAGAAAGCTTGGGGCTTTGACGATCAGGTCAAAGGTCTGAGTGCGATTGGTATTCGTAGTAACTTTGATCGCGAAGTGGCCTGAGTCATCAGTATTCGTCTGCTGTTTTTGTCTATGCGATTGGGGAATGAGCTGGACGCTTGCGCTGGAGATGGGTTTGCCCTGAGAGTCCGCGACTCT
>Ga0206979_1100_pt1 | contig 14392 bp, 9 predicted proteins | sample Alteio_BWMinCont_19_FD_153463 | JGI IMG/M metagenome (GOLD analysis project Ga0206979, IMG submission 153463) | Enriched cells from forest soil in Barre Woods Harvard Forest LTER site, Petersham, Massachusetts, United States -... | ecosystem: Environmental > Terrestrial > Soil > Temperate forest >... | reverse complement strand
GCTGAATCAGGATCATAAGTACCTGTCCAAACCGGAATGTGCTTTGAATTTAATTCACAGCTAAATTTTTGATATTGATGCGGATTGTTTTCGTTAAAATATCCCCAGCAAGCTTTGGAAAACCAAAAACTCAGGCTGTCTTGCCCTCTGGCTCGGTTTCGGAAAAAATGCATTTCCGTAAAATAAATGTCCCACGCAAGTATGTCCAGATTGCCATCTTTATCAACATCAATAAACTGGGGGTTTGAAGAATTTGCAATATCTATCTCTGCTCTGCTGCCTGATGCATCATAGTAAAAGAGTGTGTCCGTTATCTTTTTGAATTGCGTGATGTACTTTCCTGAAGATTTATCCAGATAACTGGTATTTTTATTAACCTGAATACAAGTAGTACAACTGTGAGAATGTGTGAACAAGTCGGGCAAACCGTCTTTATTATAATCTGCAAATTCGACCCACTGAGTCGCCTGTTCCGGAAAGGCATAATGGTATTGCGGTGCATATCGATATGAAATAGATTTATTGCTCAATCCCTGGAACAACAGAAACTGGTTTTCGCTCGGTTCCCGATCAAAAACGTAGAGGTCCTGGATACTGTCACCATTAAAATCAACATTGAAAAACGTTGCATTATTGAAGCCACCGGTGAATGGATTGAGCAATGTATCTGATTTTGCTTTAGGATCAGAATAATTTACCATAAGTGTACCCGGATCATCCACATCAGGCTGTACCACACGGATATAATTAGATTGGTAATAAACAGGCGAAAATTGTGCTACCGCCCGGTAAAACGGAAATACGAGGCACAAAAATAATCCGAAAGAAATATGGGATTTTTTCATCGGATTTTGAATATCATTTATCAATGACCAGTTTATTGCTGAACAGTATCTGACCGGCTGATTCCACGTTCACAATATAAATTCCTGAAGAAAGCGATGAGGTCGATAATTGCTCATCTCCTTTGCCGCTTTGCATTTGAAATTTATGTGATATTATCTGCCTGCCAAGCATATCTGTCACAACCAGATTAACGCCATGTTCATTGTCAGGGTTATCATATTCAAGGGTAAACAGATCCCTGGCCGGATTCGGGAATAATGACATGCCCATTGGATTAAATGGCATCTGTTCTTCAATTGAAGAATTGCGCAGGTTTTCAAAACCATTATTAGCACTTGCCAGAAATATCAAGCCTCCTCTTACGCAACCAAGCATCATATCCGGATACCCATCCCCATCCAGGTCGGCAACCGCAGGAACAATGTACCTGCTGAAAATCCTGTTTGAATCTACTTTATTCGCGCCATTATCCCATACAAGTATCTTGTTAGTAGGTATCAGCTTATTGATTGTATCAAAATCATGGTAATACCAGAGTCTGCCATATTCATCTCCAAGCAGGAGATCCGGTTTTCCGTCTTTATCCATATCGGCAACACATGGCGCCGTTTGATAATTAGATCCTGCCGTTGTATATAGATCACCAAATGAATCGGTTACCAATTCAAAATAAGGCACGTTATCTGCTCCGGGAAGATAACCGATGCACCTATAGTAGCTGATCGTTCCATAGTAACTGCCAATGAGCAGATCCATTTTGCCATCGCCATTCATATCTACAGCGGTAGGCGAGCTATTTTGCCCAACATTTATAGGTTGCAATGTGCCCGATGGGCGCGAAACGTATTGCAATTGACTTGTTGAAAGTTGAAAATTAGCTGGATTTGTACCTGTGCTTCGATCTTTAAAATACATGACCTGGCCGGATTCATTACCGATCAAAAGATCTGTTTTACCATCTTTTCCATTCAGATATGCCGTGGGAATCGGTGTGTAAATATTTTTTGAAAGTTTTGAAAATCCAAGGTAATCATCTGTCTTGAAGAGCAGGTATGGTTTTGAGCCTGGTGTTTTTCCCGCTTTATTCAGATACAGGATCAAGTGGCTGAAACCGTTTTTTGCGCCGCCATCTTTCACAGCTACAATAAGGTCTTTCCTTCCGTCCTTGTCCACATCAATAAAGCAAGGGGCAGAATTAATACCCCAGTCTATCATCGTATTCTGTAAAAAATCTTTGGTTGAAAGATTAAAAATATTTGACGCCCCCCCTGGTGAAGATGCCTTGCTCCCTTCGTTGTTATAATACCAGATATTGTGTACCCTGTCGACAATAAAAGAGTCTCTGAAGGTTGGCTGACCGGCAGCAACAATCAGATCATTTAGGGAATCATGGTTTATGTCAAGCCAGGAAGCGGTTGGCATGGTTGCAATTACCGAAGGCGCATAAACAGGAAATTCATTGTTATTATGCGTAAATGAAATATTTATGATCGTGTCTTTATGGTAACTATGGTTGCCATTAATATTCCCGTTTTCAAGAAAGGCCAATGAATCATTGAGACCATCGCCAAGCAGTAGGTCAATATCCCCATCACAGTCCACATCAAAAGCGCACATGGAATTATAAAAATGTGAAGAAGAGCTTTTATACGCACCATCCGGGTCATAAGTACCAGTCCATACCCTTTGTCCGTGAGAATCCCGTTCACAATTCCATGGGGTGTACAGATGTTGGGTTAATTCATTGAAATACCCCCAGCATTCTTTGGTGTACCAAAAACTAAGGCTATCGGTTCCTTTTCCCCTGTTCCGGTAAAACCTTGGTGCAATGAGGTTTAAATCAAATCCTAATATGTCAAGATATCCATCTTTATCAATATCCACGAACTGAGGATTTGAGGCCGTACTCACATCTATTTCATTCCTGTTTCCGAGTGAATCATAGTAATATATTGGGTCTGCAGCAGTTGTAAACTGATTTACATAATTCCCGGAAGTTTGATCCTTATAGCTGGTATTTTTATAGGCTTTGATACATGTATTGCACCTGGGATTGGGCGAAGCCGTGAACAGGTCAGGCAAGCCGTCTTTGTTATAATCAGCCATTTCTACCCATTTGGAAACATCCTGCGGAAATTGATAATGATACTGGGGCGCATACCTGTAAGATATTGTTTTTGTATTGAGTCCCTGAAAGAGCAAAAACTGGTTCTCACTTATCTCTCTGTCAAACACATATAGATCCTGGATGCCATCTCCATTAAAATCCACATTAAAAAATGTTGCATTGTTAAAACCTCCCGTAAATGGATTTAATAATGTATCATATTTCGCCTTCGGATTATCAAAACTAATCAGGTCATTATGGGTATATGGATACAAGTCACTACTATCGTCCACATCAGGCTGTACGACACGGATATAGTTAGACTGGTAATAAACAGGAGAGACCTGTGCCTTCGATAAAAAGGAAACCGCGGGCAATAAGAATAGTAGAAATTTTTTCATATCCCGATATTTTGACAGAATTTGCCATACAATTTAAGCCAATCTATGGATATTACCAAATTATACGAAAAATTTCTTGAAAACCCCCTCATTATACACGATTCAAGGAGGGTTGTAAAGGGTTGCATTTATTGGGCGATCAGGGGTGAACGGCTTGACGGCAATAGTTTTACAAAACAGGCTCTTGATAACGGAGCTATCCTGGCTGTCATTGATAATCCTGACTTTCAATTTGATGAAAGATGTATTCTCGTGGCAGACAGCCTGAAAGCTTTACAGGAACTTGCCAGCCACCACCGCAGAAGCCTTGGTATCAAAGTAATAGCTATTGCGGGATCTAATGGAAAAACGACGACTAAAGAACTGATGAAAAGGGTGTTGAATGAAAAGATGAATACTTTCGCGACGCCCGGGAATTATAACAACCATATCGGGCTGCCATTAAGCATTTTACAGATCACAAAAGAACATAAAGCTGCCATACTTGAACTTGGGGCTAATCATGCCGGAGAAAATGCTTTTTTGTGTGACATAGCCGAACCTGATATGGGCATTGTAACCAATATTGGCAAAGACCACCTGGAAGGTTTCGGGGGAATTGATGGCGTGGAAAAAGCGAATATGGAGCTGTTTGATTATCTGAAAAAACACGGCGGAACAGCTTTGGTAAATATTGATGATGAGCGGATTGTTAGAAATTCGAGCGGGATGAAAACAATCACCTATGGCATGAATGAAGGATCAGAAATTTCCGGAGAAATAACATCTATGTTTCCAACTTTATCGGCTCTTATTAACGATAATGTACAGGATACATCGTACGAAATAAATTCACAACTTTTTGGAAGCGTCAATATGCACAATATCCTGGCTGCCGCAACCATTGGAAGTCTTTTTGAAATTGATCCATGGCGTATCAAAAATGCTATTGAAAGCTATATGCCTGAAAATAACCGTTCGCAGATCATCAAAAAAAACAGCAATACTTATATTCTTGACGCCTATAACGCGAACCCAAGCAGTATGTTACCGGCAGTAAAAGATTTTGCCGCATATCCGGCTCAAAACAAGGTGCTTATCCTTGGTGATATGTTCGAGCTTGGAGATGATGCAGAAAAAGAACATAAAAATATCCTGGAATCAATAAATTATAAAAGTTTTATTTCAGTCGCACTGGCTGGGCATCATTTTTATGCATTTAAAAATAATTTTGATGCTCATTTTTCCCCAGATACGGAATCATTAAAAAAATGGTTTAACGAGCAGAATTTTCAAGATGCGGTTATTTACCTCAAGGGTTCCCGAGGCATGGCAATAGAATCTATTTTAAATGAATAAGAGCTAAGAAAAAGAGCGAAGAGCGGCTTCGCAATCATTTCCTTTCGCCCCCGCTCTCCGCTCTTCGCACTCATTTTATCTCCAATGGCCTGGCACCCATCTCGATCCATGAGGCCCGTTTCTCCAGTGGCCTCTTATCCATATTGTTCCATGCGGAGGAATCTCCCAAAATCCGGGTAACCATACATAGGCACCACCGCGCCATCCCCATTCACCTTCGTGCCAGAAATGTCTTTCACTGGGGCGTGCACCTCTCACTTCCACTTCATCATGCCTTGGATGTTCCCGTACCCATTGAGCTTTAGCGCCAAATTGCGTTAGCATGCCGATTCCTAAAATCAGCATGAATTTCAAAAATTTTTTCTTCATGTTCGGTTAATTTAATTTAATGTTAAGACACAGGTTTTTCAATTTTGTTTAATTGGAATGCAAAATTCAGATTTCGTGCCAAAACGTTATACAGGTGTGTACAAACAGAAAAACAACCAATTAATTTGATTATAATTAATTGATTGTTTTTAACTTAATGAAAGAAAATATTTTTTCCGGAATCCCTAATCATTCCACTTCCATTCCCATCTGCCCCGGTGGGTATGGTTATGGTTATGAACGGGATTTTTATTCCAGTCATGCTGATCACTGCCACAATCCAGGCAGGTAAGCCCATCCTGTTTCATCATCCAGATATGCGAAGGCATTTCATCATCATCCATATCCTGAACATTGTCAATATCATAGATAATATCGTCCATATTCCTTCTCATTTTAATAACAGTTCCATCCGGGATCTGCAGATCAAGATGCACGTTTTGACCATGCCATTTTTCGTCTTTAGGTATCCGGAAAGTTTCATTAAAAAGCAAAAGTGAATCAGCCTGGGTATAGTTATATTTAATTGATTCAGAAAGGCTCATGGCGTTCCTCACAGAATTACCTCTTGATTTAAATGTTTTTTCAAGCTTGATATTATGATCATCAGACCTGCTAACATTTAAAGAAACAAGCCCTACCCTTCCGGTATCATTTGTGGTCTGAATGCGGTCCCATAACCTGCTTATATCCATCCATCCGTTTCCATGAAACTCTTTTATTTCAGAAGCATATCCATTCGCGTTCAGGTATAATGTGTCATGGGCCGGTTTCTTCAGGACATCGGTTGTACTGTAAGAATACGATGATCTGAAGCCCGATGAATTTCCAAAGACCAATACGAGAACAGCAATAAATGCAACCACCCATATAAAACTCAGAAAACCATTTCTGTGTCTACCCCTGTATCCGCTCATATACCGAAGACTGCGAAACATTAACCCAATGAAGGGTAGGCCGATCAATAATAATATCAGAATGAATACGATAGAGGCAGTATGTCCGTCATGAAAAAAATCTAAAAAAAACACAGGTACAGCAAAACCAACAATCCCGGTCAACCCAAATACAACAGATAACAATGCAATAATAACTCCTGCACTTATCAGGATAAATATGACACTGAAAAGCCATGCAAATGCATGAAGTACACCTTTCAGCCCGCCTTCGAGTCCTTCAAAAAGACCATGGAAAAAGTTATTGACCTTGCTACCGAAATCTTTTCTGTCAAACCTGCCGAATTCTTTATCGATACGTTGTTTTAGCGCATCCAGGTTTTCCGTCACTGTTTTCTCAATGTTCGAAATATTTACTTTTTCGCCGCGCATTTCAAGCTTTTCAGAAGGTGTATTTGCCGCAGGTAAAATGATCCAGAGAATAATATAAATTAGTAACCCTGAACCGAAACCAAAGAATATCGCCACAAAGATCAACCTGAGCCAAACCGGGTCAATGCCAAGGTATTCACCCATACCACTGCAAACCCCGCCGATGATTTTATTATCGGTATCTCTATACATTCTTTTCCCGGGATTGAAAGAATAATCATTTCTCCAGCCGTAAGACTTTGATTTGGAACCTGAATCCGCATCATCCATATCCTCAGGCTTGCCCATAGTTGCGATCACCTGCTGTACATTAGCCATAGAAACGGCCTCGCTGCGATCTTTGATCATTTCTGTCAGCATTTCAGCTATCCTCGCTTCGATATCGGCAAGTATTTCCCCGCCTCCTTCGTTGTTTCTGAAATGCTGTTTGAGCGATTCCAGGTACCTGTCCAAAACAACGAATGCTTCTTCATCAATATGAAAAATCATGCCGTTGATGTTGATGTTAATTACCTTGTTCATTGTTTATTATTTAGAATTTTTTCCTGTGGTGATGTTTACCGATTGTACGAGTTCGTCCCATGTGATATGGAGCTCGTTTAGAAACTCCTTGCCCTCATCCGTAAGGGTATAGTATTTCCTCGGAGGACCGGATGCCGATTCGATCCAGCGATATCCGAGCAGTCCTGAATTTTTGAGCCTGGTGAGGAGCGGATAAAGTGTTCCTTCCACAACTAACAGCTTTGCATCTTTCATCTTGTCTATAATATCTGACGCATAGATCTCGTTGCCGGCAATAATAGCGAGAATACAATATTCCAGTACGCCTTTGCGCATCTGGGCTTTGGTGTTTTCAGCATTCATGGGACAAAGGTAAATACTATTATAGTACTATGCAATACATAGTACTATAATTTTCGAAAATATTTTAGGATTGATAAACATAATACTGATTATCAATAAATTATACAAAAAATAAAATTTGAAAAAAGTTGGGGAGGCTATCAAAGTCGGACTGAATTGACCAAAATTCTTATCTATTTCGCCCCTCAACGGAAATTAAAGACGGGCAACCTGTTGCATTCATTTTGCGTCTGATGAATAAACTTGAGCTACAATCTCCATCAACCCTACAATACGGAACATGAGAAGCATTTTATTCATTTTGTGTTTTCTGCAATATGGTTATTTAGCGAATGCACAAAAGCTGCAATGGGTAGATAATGGTGGCGGCACAGATATAAAAACAGATAGAACCGGAAGGGTTTATGCTACAGATGGATATGCCATTATACGTTATAGCCCTTCTGGAAAAATCATTTGGTCAAAGTCGTTAAATGGTAATAATGGGGGCATTAGTCATATTGGGATAGATGCAGCATGCAATGTTTATCTTGAAGGGACTTCTAACGGGAACATAAGTATTGGAAATTTTTCTACTCCAGGAGGTATGTTTTTTGGAAAAATGGATTCACTTGGAAATATGATTTGGTTAAAAACCGCAAGTGGAGCTTCCAACTGTAGGGGTTTTTATGTGGATACTTCAGGTAATTCTTATTTTATATGTCATACTTTGGGTGTGGCCACAAATGCCGGAACCATCAATATACCTGGTTCTGCTTCATCCAACGTCAGATTACTTTATGTTGCAAAATTCGATTCATCCGGAAAGATAGTATGGGCAAAACCTTATGGCAATACTACAGGAACCCTCTATATCCAAAACATTCAGATAGGGGTTGATGGGACAGGAAACCTTTATGCCTGTGACGGGGTGGCTGATTATGTTACCATTGGCAAAGCTACTTATTACAACCCTTACCCCGGAGGTGAAGGCTATAGCAATTATTTATTTAAAATCAGCAATAAAGGGGATTTGTCCTGGTCGAAATACATGGATTTTGATGGTCACTATGGGGCAAATATTGCAGTGGATACTTCCGGAAATATTTATCTGACCGGTACAAGCCGTTTGGGGGAATATAGTGATAGCGCGGTTTTTGACACCATTGTACTTAAGGAAAAGAATCTCACCAGCGGTGGTGAAACAGAGAGCATTACGGTAAAGTTTGATAGTTCCGGCAAAGCCCTTTGGGGAAGACATATACCCGGAGAACACAGTAGTACTGGAAATAGCATCGGCTCTTCGGGAATGGAGAATGCAAATCCACCAATCTTCCTTACATCAAATGATGATGTCTATATTTCAGGTGATTTTGAAGGCAATATCCAGTTCGGAAAAAACGCCTATTATTTTGCTCCTGGTAAAGGGGGAGAAGGGTTTTATGCAAAGTACAATAATGAAGGATTGGAACAAGGATTTATTCCTTTAGGCTATATCAAAAAATGGAATTTAAATAGCGGACCAAGTGGACCAGAGTCAAATACGATTGCTTTAGATTTGAATCGAAACATTTATTTCACTGGAGGTTATGAAGGAGATAACTTATTTGATCAGGACTCTCTGATTGCTGCCTATGGTTCGATGGCAGGTAAACTCTCTCCTTTTCCTATAATTATGCCAGATAGTATAGGCATTACTTACAACTGCCACAACCCCTATCAGTTTTCCCTTTATTACAACACTACCCCAGATAGTGTCCTTTGGAACTTTGGAGATGGTACACAAAGCCATCAGTTTCAGCCATCACATACCTATTCAAAAGCAGGGACTTATATCGTAGAGGTTACTGCTTATGTACTTGCCCAGGTTAAATCATTTTCAGATACAATTACGTATGTCATTTTCCCTTCCAGGATACTGCCAAAGGATACTACATTGTGCATCAATTCTATTCTAAACATCAATTGTACAGTACCCTCAGCAACAAGCTATCTCTGGAACAATGGCGATACCATGCCGATACGCGTACTAAACAAAGGAGGATATTATAAAATAACAGTCTCCGGCGGGGGGTGTAGCGAAAGCGATAGCTTTAAACTGGTATATGACAGCCATGGTTACAACCTGGGTAATGATACAACCCTGTGCCAGGGCGATACGCTGGTTTTAGCGGGACCAAGCTGGCCGAATGATCAATACTTATGGAACACAGGAAGCACAGACCTTCTACTTTATATTACTTATCCAGATACCTATTGGTTGCATGTGTATGATGGGACATGTCATTTTGCTGATACCATAAACGTCAAGTATGATCTTTTTCCATCAAGGGTTCTGCCTTTTGATACTGTTATATGCAATGGGCGACCTATTTCAATTGCCATAAAAAATTTCAGTGGTACCATCCTTTGGCAGGATAGCAAAACCGACAGTGACTACGCCATAAATTCATCAGGGAATTATTCTGTAACCTTAAAAAACCAGTGCGGAACAAAGACATATACTTCTACCATTGCAGATAGCAATTGCGATTGCTATTTATTTGTCCCTAATATTTTCACGCCAAATACTGACCATGTTAATGACTTGTTTTATGTGGAATCAGCTTGTGAGCCAATAACCTACACCCTTGAAATTTATAACCGCTGGGGGGAGAAGATGTTTGGATCAAATGACATCAGCATCGGATGGGATGGAACGTTTAAAAATACATCTTGCCCGCCTGGAGTTTATATTTATAAAATTAAATACAAATTCCCAAACGCCACAGAGCAGATCAAAAGTGGAAAACTTTTGATTGACTGACAATTACCGGTATTTTCACTTACCACTTATCCCTTACCACTTACTACTAATTTTTAATGCGCAGCAGACAAATCCGCATCCGGCTTATCTTTTGGTGTTCTTTGTAAAATGAGCAAAGGAACACAGCAAAGCAGGAACAATCCTACCACAAAAAATGCATCCATATAAGATAACAGTGCTACCTGCTTTGATAAAAATCCATCCATTGCGGCAGTAGCCATTTTGGAAGCCGTTGCAGATGAATATCCCTTCGAAAGGAAAGCAGCAGTCATGGAAGCTAACCGTTCCTGGGTGGCGTTGTTAAAGATATTAAAGTTCATAAGCAGCACGCCCCTATGGTAGGCGATACGACGTGCAATAAAGGTAGTCATGAGCGCTACACCGAATGATCCGCCAAGCTGACGCATCATGTTGTTTAATCCTGCCCCCTGGGCAATGTCCTTTGGCGGCAGCGGTGAGAGGGCGAGCGTGGTGAGTGGCACAAACAACAAGCTTAATCCGACCCCTCTTACAATAAGAGGTATCAGAAAATCTTTTTCACCTGATTGAAGTGTCGATTTTGATAGCATCCACATCGAAATAAAAAACAATATGAAGCCTACCCCGGCCATGATCTGGGGCGGAAACTTCTTTTTCATCAATATCCCCACCCAAGGCATCATGAAAATAGTAGCGAGACTCCCGGGCATCAGCAATAATCCTGTTTGCTGGGCCGTAAAGCCTAATAGTTGCTGTGCGAAAATCGGAAATGCAAATACCGATCCGAATAATCCAAGCCCCAAAATGAACGTAAATATAGCTCCGACAAAGAGCGATCGGTTCCCCAATACCCTGAAATTCACTATTGGAAATTCGACACTGAACTCCCGCCAGACAAAGCCTATTAAACCGAGAACGGCGGTAACAGCAAGAACTGCAATGTACGGTGTGGCAAACCAGTCTTCAGATTGTCCGCGCTCCAGGAAAGTCTGCAAAGAGCCCAGACCTATGACAAGGAGCGCTATTCCAAACCAATCATTCTTCCCTATCTTCATATTATGGATGGAGTCCTTGATAAAAGTAAGCGTCATAAATGCGGCAAACATACCTAGTGGAATGTTTACAAAGAATATCCATCTCCAACCGAAATTATCGGTGATATATCCTCCTAAAGTAGGGCCGATTGTTGGGCCAACTACTACCCCAATTCCAAAAAGAGCGGTTGCCATACCGGCTTCTTCCTTAGGGAATGTTTCAAACAGGATCGCCTGTGAGGTAGAAAGCAATGCGCCCCCGCCGATACCCTGGATGAATCGGAAAAATACCAGTTCCCAAATACTGTTGGCGTTCCCGCAGAAAAAAGAGGCAAGGGTAAATAGTAATATTGAAAATACAAAATAATTACGCCGGCCGAATTTAGCCGAAAGCCAACCCGTCATTGGTACAATGATAACGTTAGCCAATGCGTAAGCGGTCACTACCCAGGCCACATCCTCGAGCGTAGCTCCCAGGTTGCCCATGATATCGTTCAGAGACACGTTCACAACGGTTGTGTCAATGAGTTCCAGCAGGGCAGCCAGGATCACCGTTATCGTGATGATCCATTTTTTTAATCCATGTTCAGCCATTTCTTTTAATTAAGAATTAGGAATTAATAATTAAGAATTGCAACGCATTCCCGAATCCGAAATCTTTCAATCTTTTGATTTTTTAATCTTTTAATTGGCATTATTTCGTATCAACCGCAACGGACACACTCATGCCGGGGCGTAATGCTTTAATCACATCTTTGTCACCACCATCTATGATGATCTTTACAGGTACACGTTGAACGATTTTTACAAAGTTTCCGGTCGCATTATCGGGTGGGAGAAGCGCGAATTTTGCACCGGTAGCCGCTGAAAAATCAACAACTTTACCATGCAAAGGTTTATCGCTGAAAGCATCAATATCCACTTCTACAGTTTGTCCGATACGAATATCTTCTACCTGTGTTTCTTTAAAATTGGCAACCACCCAGATACTGCTATCAACAACTGAAAACAAAGGCTGACCGATCTGCACCAATTGTCCCGGTTGGACATTTTTTTGTGAAACCGTACCCGATACCGGCGCTAATATATAGGCATAAGACAATTGCAGTTTTGCATAGTCCAGATCTGCCTGGCGCTGTGCAATAGTTGACATAGAAACCTTTGTGGTAGAGCTTGAAGCATCATATTGTTTCTGAACCGTAGTATATCTTGTCTTCTGGGTTTCCAGATCTGTTTTGGCAGCATCCAGAGCCGTTTTGGCATTGTCGTATTCTCTCCTGGTGATCGCCTTATCGTTATACAAAGCGTTCGTCCTGTCGAAGTCAATTTGCGCTTGATCCAAGCGCACCTGTGCGGATTTTATCGCATCAGTAGCCGTAGCGAAACCAGACTGCGTGGCGCCTACATTAGCCTCACTAACCCCAAGGCCCGCTTTGGCATCATCAAGTGCTGCCTGGGCTTGTTCAACCTTTATTTTCAGGTCACGGTCATCAAGGATCACCATGGTATCACCTTTCTTCACTTTTTGGTAGTCATCCACCCTAAGCTCCTTTACAAAGCCAGATACACGTGGCGAAATAGGGTTTATATTTCCTGTTAATTGTGCATCATCCGTAGATGCGTGATGCTGTGCATAGTTCCACTTGTTAAAGCCGAATATACCACCCACTACCACAACCACTATCATGATAATCGGGAATATTATTTTTCTGGATCTTTTTGGTTTTGCTTCTGTTGTCATCGTATTAAAAAGTTGTGATTTGTAATTTGTGATTTGTTTTTATATCGTTTTGTTTTTTCTTCCTTACGCCTAACGCCTTATGCCTGACGCCTATTTCAGATTCCCCGTTGCTTTAAGTAAGTTCTTATACGCCAGTTCTGAATCTGCATAGGCCAGTGTTTCATTGATCTTGGATTGCAGGAGCAAGTTGTTTGCGTCCAGCAGGTCGCTCAATAATGCCACGTGATTGTTATATCTTGAAGTCAATGTTTTATAATTTTCTTCAGCCTGGGTTACGGCTATTTTAGCTACATCTATTTTCTTCAGGCTTTCATTGTATGCTGTGAAACTGGAGTTTACTTCCATTTTTATCTGGTCGGTATGCATATCATACGCTACCTGGCTTTGTGAATAAGAAGCCTGCGCTTCAGCTACCTGGTGCTTGTTGGTAAACAGGTCCGTGATATTCCATCTCAGGTTGATCCCAGCATCCCAGGTTGGTTCAAACTGATCCACGATCGGGAAGTAACGTTGGTTAGGATTGGCATATGTAAAATCTGCCCCCACTCCTACCGATGGCATCAGGCTGCTTTTGGCAATTTTAATTCCTGTTTGTGCGGCAGATGTCCTGGCATTATCAGCCTTCAGTTCCATGCGGTTATCGATGGCATCTTTCTGATATTCATCTGAATTTTTCAGTAAAGCAGGCGTAAACATACTTGCTGAATCAAGTTCGATCTGGGTAGTTGTCGGCATGCCGAGCATGATATCGAAATTGTAATTCACAATACTGATATTGTTGTTAGCCTCGATGAGCGCCAACTGGGTATTGCTCAGTTGCAATTGCACCCTCAATACGTCATTCTGTATGGCAGAACCTCTGTTATAGGCATCCTGAACTTCAGTCAATCTTTGTTTGATCTGACCAATATTTTCATCAATGATCTTTTTGGTTTCAGTGGCTTTATATAGCGTGAAATATGTATTGATAATATTCTGTGTGATGTCTTCCTTGTCTTTTTCGATATCCAGTTTTGATGCCTCTAAAAGGTATTCGGTAGATTGTTCAGCATATCGCTCACGGCCACCTGCAAAAAGTTGCTCTGTAATACCGGCGTGGCTGTTATAATTGCTGTTTTCATAAAGCTGAATGCTTCCAAAAGGCCCGAAACCCAGGTATTTGTGGCCCGGCAGGTCACTGAGATAGGTATAGCTTCCATCAACACTGATGTTTGGCAATTTGCCATCTTTAGATTCGTTGTATTTCGCCAGCGCCATATCTATTTTACTATGATCATAGCGAAGGGTTTTGCTCTCTACAATACCTTTGGTTATGGCATCATTCAGCGTTATTTTTTGGGACTGTGCGAAAGCGCCCAGTGAAAATAATATCAGGGCCGCTGTTATAGAAAATTTCATTTGTGGTGTATTTGGCATTCTGAAACTGGTAATTTATAATTTGGTTTTTTTTCGTCCCTAAATGGGACGATCCAGGTTGATGTTTATTTTATTTATTCTTTTACTTTTACCGGAATAGAAAGATGCGTCCGCATCATTTGCTTTAAATGTTTTTTCATCCTGTTGATGTGTTCGGGGCTTTTCAGGTCATAAACAGCCGGGT
>Ga0206979_1099_pt1 | contig 14568 bp, 6 predicted proteins | sample Alteio_BWMinCont_19_FD_153463 | JGI IMG/M metagenome (GOLD analysis project Ga0206979, IMG submission 153463) | Enriched cells from forest soil in Barre Woods Harvard Forest LTER site, Petersham, Massachusetts, United States -... | ecosystem: Environmental > Terrestrial > Soil > Temperate forest >... | reverse complement strand
CAATGATCGCCGGATTTTCCTATTTAGGATTAAATTAATTGAACAGCATGACAATGAAAAGAAAAAACGCACCGGTTTTAAGGGCGTTTATTGAAATGAGTTTTATTATATTTCTCTTTTATGCTAACCTGTTGATGGGGGAATTTACACAGTCTAAAATTGATGGGGGTAGAAAGTTCTGGCCTGCCTTATTCGATATTTTTTCCATGCAAAATTTCCTGATTGCTATTGTAGCTAGTGTTATAGGTTACTTCGTTTTCAGTTACCTGAGGAAAAGGGTTTGACACTGGTTCCACTTGGAGTTGTATTTCTAATAGCATCCCTGCAAATCAATTACTTGAGTACTTTAATCAAAAATTCAATTCACCAGAAATAGTCCTCACGTCCTGAATATCAACAGAGAGATAATCAATTATTGATACATAGACCCTGGATTGGCAATGAATATCTTGTTGTAAATAATACACCTAAGATAGCTATAGAACAAAAAAGCAGCCCCGATAACCGGAGCTGCTTTTTACAAACAACCAGGAATAATCTGTTATCTTAACAGTTCAATTTTCCCATAGCTTGCATGGTCATTCGTAACAACCCTTACAAAATAGATACCAGGTACCATTCCTGATCCTTCAATGGTATATTTGTAAGGCGTATTATTCATTACGTTTCCTGAATATATGTTTTTGATCAGTTTTCCATTCATTGACCACAATTCTACAGACACCTGACCGTCATTTGCAAAATTCATTTCAACTGTGGCTGAAGAAGTAAATGGGTTAGGGAAAATATTCATTACATCTGTTCCTGTTGCAGTTATGTCTGAACCAAAATCATTGCAGTCATCAAATTTATCACCGTTCTTTTCATGAGTTGGGACATCAGATTTATTTACTGTAATATGCCCCCATTGCTTTTTCGTAGGATCATAGTGGCACATTTCGCATTCGCTGTTACAGTTTTTATCCTTATTATTATGACAATGTACATCACGTACATATACAGTAACATAGGAAGCTTGAGAAGTGCATCCATTTGCCGTAACTGTTAGCCAATAGGTAGTAGTTTGCGTAGGATAAACAGTGATACTGGCTGTAGTAGCGCCGGTACTCCATTTGTAAGTTGCTCCACTTACGTTGGCCGAACCTGTTAATACAGGAGCATTATCATAACCATAATTATAAGTCACATTTGATCCCGCATTAGCAACTGGTGCTGCGGTTACATTTACAACCGTACCCGCTGATGTAGCATTACATCCATTTATTGAAACAGTGACATAGTAGGTACCGGCTGCCGTTACATTTATTGACTTCGAAGAAGATCCGGCTATCATAAGCGGTCCGTTTTGGTTACTCCAAGCATAATCCACATCGCCTGGAACGTGGTAAGAACTGGCTGTTAATTTTACTGAACCGCCTGTGCAGAAAGATGTTGACCCGGTTGCGCTGATTGCAGGAGCCGCTTGTACCGGAGTAACGGTTATTGTTTGTGATGCTGTTCCGCTACAGCCTGTAGAATTTGTATAAGTATAAGTAATTGTATGCAATCCTACACCAACACTGGCAGGGTTAAATGATGTAGCAGCAGCACCATCAATATAGTAGGTGCCTCCAGAAGGATTTCCTACTGAAAGTGTAAATGGGTTGCTGCTTGTACAAACACTATGGAATCCTGGAAGATTCACCTTTGGAATTGGTACAACCGTGACCGTTACTGTGTTTGAGTTGGAACATCCGTTTGCATTAGTCTCAGTAAGGATATAATTGGTGTTACCTGCAGGGCTAACTGTTAATTTTGAGTTTGTTAAATTAGTTCCGTTCGGCACACCAGGAGCATTCCATTTATATTTGCTTCCCTGCACTGCAGCAGCTCCTATCGTAGTTGAAGTACCTGCACATATACTTTGATTACTTCCTGCATTTGCAGCTGGAGCAGGTATTACTGTTATAGATACTCCGGCTGATGTTGTTGAAGATGCAACCCATGACCATGATGACCATGACCAGGTCCAGGTAGTTACAGTTACGTAGTAAGTTCCTGTAGTTGTCGCATTATAGTTGGGAGTTGTCGCATTAGATATATTGCCATTTTGGTTGCTCCATTGGAAACTGTAAGCAGGGTTATTGCTTGTTGACAATTGGACGGATCCTCCTGCACAGAAAGTAGTTGAGCCCTTTATTGTAATTACAGGTTGAGTTCCTGATGATGTTACGGTTATAGTTACAGAATTTGAATTTTTACAGCCGTCTGAATTAATTTCAGTAACAGTGTACGTAGTACTTGCAGTTGGTGATACCGTTGGGTTTGCAATGGCTGATGTGAACCCTGAAGGATTACTTGTCCATGAATATGTGCTACCTGTAATCGCAGTCCCACCAATAGTTGCAGAGCCCCCGGAAGTAATTGTCTGATTGCTTCCTGCCAAAGCAGCAGGCAATGGATTAACAGTAATGATTACTGAATTTGAATTTACACATCCATTAGAGTTGGTTTCGGTAAGTGTATATGTCGTAATAACTGATGGAGTTACGGTTGCTGAACCGGTTGAAGAAGTGAATCCTGTTGGATCACTAACCCAAGAATATTTGCTGCCGGTTACCAAAGTTGCTCCTATAGTTGCTGATGAGCCTGCACAAATGGATTGATTTGAACCTGCATTTGCAGCCGGGAGCGCGTTTACTTTGACCGTCACAGAATTTGAGGCTGAACAACCATTTGAATTCGTTTCAGTAAGGGTATATGTTGTTGTAGTAGCAGGTGTAACAGTGGTATCAGGAGAGCTGTAACCTGAAAGACTATTTCCCCATGTATAAGAACTGCCTGACACAGGAGTACTTCCAAGTGTTACAGATGCTCCAACACAAATTGTTTGAGCAGCACCAGGGTTTGCAGCTGGTAAGGCAAGAATTGTTATTTGTGCCCTTGCCGTATCAGTACATCCATTATTAGTTGTCGCTACCATCATTACATTATAGGTACCTGCCGAAGTATAAACTTCAGTTGGGTTTTGTGATGATGCACTCGTGCTATTACCAAAATTCCATGCCCATGACGTAAGTTTACCTGAGGCTAAAGTAGTGCCATCAGTAAAAGATATCGGAGTAGTGCTTAAACACTGGCTTGAAACATTGGAAGAAAATGAAGCAACAGGTGATGGGTTTATTGTGACAGTAGATGAGTAAGTTGCAGTACTTCCTTTATCACTGGTTACAGTGAGGCTAACGGTATAAGTACCTGTATTACTGTAAACATAAGCTGGGTTTTGCAAACTTGAAGTTCCAACACCGTCTCCAAAATTCCATGCCCATCCTACAATACTACCAGAACTGATAGTACTTGCATCTGTAAATGAAATATTATTATTTGAAAGACATGTGCTTCCTTTAGTATTAAAGGAAACAGAAGGCTGCGGATCAACAATTAATGATACCGTTGCAGAACCGGAACATCCATTTGCTGCAGTTACAGTCAGTGTTACTTTATAGATTCCTGACGCAGTATATGAATGTGTCGGGTTTTGGGAAGTTGATGTACTATTGTCACCAAAATTCCACAACCACGAAGCAACACTACCTGATGAAGCGGAACTCAGATCTGTAAAACTGAATGAATTTCCAGTAAGACTTTGGTCAGTGTCATTAATTGAGAACAGGGCTGTGGCTCCTGAAATTACACTTATTATTGTTGAAGCAGAATTAGTGCATCCATTGGCATTTGAATATGTATAGGTGAGGCTATATGTACCTAAACCTGCCGTTGCCGGATTAAATATATTGCTGGAAACACCAGTGCCGGTGAAGGAACCTCCTGATGGCGATCCATAGGATGATAGGGAAACCGATCCTCCAGTAACACATGCTGATGGGATAGAACTAATTGAAACTGTTGGTAAAGGATTCACAGTAATAATTCCTGTGGATGAATTTGAACAACCATTTGTATTAGTATAAGAATATACCAAAGTATAAGTGCCTGCTGTTGCTGGATTAAATACATTGCTGCTCACCCCCGTTCCGGAGAATGTACCGCCTGATGGAGAACCATATGTTGATAATGAAACGGCATTACCGTTGATACAAGCAGATGGGATACTACTCACAGAAACAGTAGGAGTAGAATTTACTGTAATACTTGCTGTGGCAGATGCAGTGCAGCCTGAATTTGTATAGGTGTAAGTAAGGGTATAAGTACCTGCTCCTGCCGTTGCAGGATTAAATATGTTGCCACTAACGCCTGTACCTGAGAAAGTACCGCCCGAAGGAGACCCATAAGATGCCAGTGAAATAGTATTGCCATTGGCACATACAGAAGGAAGCATACTGATAGAAACAGTTGGAGCGGCATTTACAGTTATATTCCCGGTATTAGAATTAGTACAGCCGTTTGTATTGGTATAAGTATAGGTCAATGCGTAGGTGCCAGCTCCTGCCGTTGCAGGATTAAAAACATTACTGCTGACTCCTGTCCCGGAGAAAGTACCGCCTGACGGAGATCCATAAGAAGACAATGAAACCGCACTTCCATTAGCACACACACTTGGTATAGAACTAACGGAAACCACAGGGGCGGCATTAACTGCAATACTTCCTGTTGACGAATTCGTACAACCATTTGTGGTTGAATAAATATATGTCAAAGTATAGGTACCGGTACCTGCCGTTGCAGGATTAAAAACATTGCTGCTTACGCCTGTTCCGGAGAAAGTACCACCGGATGGAGAACCATAAGTCGACAATGATATGGTATTACCATTGGCACATGCAGAAGGGATGCTGCTAACAGATACTGTAGGGGCAGCGTACACTGTTATGGTAGCAGTTGTCGAACTCGTGCAACTGTTTGAATTTGAATAGGTGTAAGTCAAAGTATAGGTACCTGCTCCTGCTGTGGCTGGATTAAAAACATTGTTTGTGACTCCTGTTCCTGAGAAAGTTCCACCTGATGGAGATCCATAGGTGGATAAATTAATGGTACTTCCATTTACACAAGGTGAAGGAAGCGTGCTGACAGATACAGTTGGTGTTGGATTTACTGTAATATTTGTTGTTGCTGAACCGCTGCAACCATTCATCATTGTATAAGTATAGGTAAGCGTAAAAGTACCAGTTCCTGCAGCTGCCGGATTAAATACATTATTTGTTACACCAGTTCCGGTAAAGGTTCCTCCTGAAGGAGAACCATAACCTGATAATGAAACAGTACTGCCATTAACACATACAGAAGGTATAGAACTTACCGTTACAGTTGGTGCAGACTTTACAGTTATGCTCCCGGTTGCAGTGGTAAGGCATCCGTTACCGTCTGTATAGGAATAGGTAAGGGTATAGGTTCCAACCCCAGCGGTTGACGGGTTAAATACGTTATTTGTAACGCCGGTTCCTGAGAAAGTTCCCCCTGAAGGTGATCCATATGAAGATAATGAAACTGAACTGCCGTTTACGCACGTGTTTGGAATGGTAGCGACAGAAACCGTTGGCTGAGCCACGATTGATATGATAGCAGTTGCTGAATTGGTACAACCGTTTGCATCAGAATAAGTGTATGTAATACTATGATTTCCAAGTCCTGCCAAAAGGAGGTTCAGTGTATTCCCAAGCAAACCAAGCAAACCCGATCCACTAAATGTCCCTCCTGAAGGAGTAGCGCTTAAAGTGAGTGAACTTAATCCGATACAAGCGGTTTGATTACTGAAGCTTATGATTGGGAGTGGATTAACTTTAATAGATGTAGTAGCAGCGTTTGAACATCCATTGCTACCGGGAACTGTATAAGCAACTGTTTGAGTACCTGCTCCGGCAGTAGCAGGGTTGAAAACACCGCTGCTGACGCCATTTCCACTATATGTTCCACCCGATGGGGAGCCTCCGGTTAAAGTGAACGGGCTTCCGCTCACGCATATACTTGCTACAGAGGACGAAAGTGAAACAGATGGTATTGATAATATAGTAATGGTATCAAGAGTGGAACTTGTACAACCATTGACATTAGTATATGCAAAATTAATAATATGTGTACCAACACCTGCTGCGGCCGGGTCAAAATTCTGACCCGAAACCCCTGAACCACTGTATATACCGCCAGCGCCGGCAGGTGTTGCATTTAATGCAAAAACACCATTATTAAGGCATAATTTATTATTGGGGAATTTTACAACGGGAAGGGCATTAACGGTGATAGTAACATTTTCAGAATAAGAACAGCCAGTGCCCTGGGTATAATAATAGGATATCACATGCGCTCCGACACCAGCAGCCCTTGGGTCAAAAGTACTGTCGGTAATACCATCACCTATATAAGTTCCGCCGCCAGGGGTACCGGTAAGCTTAAAGACAGAGGCATCTATACATACATTATTATATGGTGTGCTTAGCTTTAAATTGGGAACAGTGGAAACTGAAATATAAGTTGTTGCAGAATTAGTGCATCCTGCGCTGTTTGACGCAGTATATGTTATTGGCCAGGTTCCGATTCCGGCACCTGAAGGATAAAATGTGCTGCCTGAAACGCCACTTCCTGAAAAAGTTCCTCCTGATGGCGAACCACTCAGAGCGATAGGATCTCCTTGTTGGCAGGTTGTGTTTTCGGTGGCTCCAATAGAAACGAATGGAGGGTTAGTAACTGAAATAGTAACTGTATTAGAAGTGGCGCATCCGTTTGGATTGGTTTCTGTGAGTGTAAAACCATAAGTAGAAAAAGGAAAGCTAACCGAAGGATTAGGGACAGATGAGGTGAAACCCGAAGGTGAGCTTGTCCAGGAATAAGTGTTCCCTGTAACACCATTTGTTCCAACCCCAAGAGCATAAGACCCTACTGTACCTGCACATATAGCAGTATTTGCATTAACCCTTGCTACAGGAATGGTGTTTTTATTGACAGTAAGATTGCCACCCATAGCACTGCAACCATTATTATCGGTAATAACATAAGTATAACCGGTATTCGGAGATAGTCCTGATTCCACAATCGTACTTGAAGTATAACCACCAACTGTACCTCCACTATTGAAATTAATAGAGTAAGGAGCAGTGCCATTGGAGATACTAAATGTAATTATTCCATCTGCCCCTTTACCTAAGCAGGTATAGGTAACAGTTGGAGTTACATTAAGCGAACATTGACCAAATGACTTTGAACTAAAAACGGTCAAAGCTAAAATCAACGCCAAACTAAGTCTTGTAAAATTTTTCATAATAGAGTTTTTCCTATTCTTGATTAATTGAATCCATGTCCTGTTTAAAAAGTCTCAACAATACCAATTTAATGTCCCAAATGGATAAACAAGCCACTTTTGAGCTTTTTTTAGATCCATTTTTTATTTTTTCTGTCATTTTTTGTCTAAACCTTACATCCATCTTACGCTATAAATTTGAATCATTTTCATATTTACGAGACAAAGATAATAAAGATAAAACATAACCACCAAACATTTTTTCACTTTTTATACAGATATTGAGCATAAATATAGTCTTATAAAAAAGTTAATATTTGCTAAAAACCTTACACATGAAATGTAATTGACATTTATTAAATATTAAAAGCGATGAAAACCTGTGGATAACTTTTTTTGAAGAATTTGATCCCGGTCAGGTTTTTCAACGAATAAAACAGTTAAAAAGGCCCTTCGTGATCGAAAAGAGGTTTCATGTCAAATAAATATCCTAAATTGTCACCTGTTTAAAGTTTCAATGAGGATTAGAGGTATATATGTTTTTCTACTCACATCTTTGATGATAGGAGGATGCAAGCTGAGTGATAAACAGTGGGACATAAATATGCTTGTTCCAATTGCCCACGCCGATCTTACCATTAGCAACCTGGTAAGGGATACATCACTAAAGAAGAATGCTGATAGTTCGCTTTACCTGGTAAACGTTCAACCATTGAAATCCCTCAACATTAATAATCTTTTAAAAGTACCCGACACGAGCTTTCAAACTACTGCCTCTTTGAAATCGATCACCTTAGGACATCGAACCCTAAGACATAATATTACCCTTGGCCAGGTAGACAATACAGCCCTGGGCTTAAATGGCCAGCTGCTAAATGATGCAAATGGACATTATCTTAAAATACAACCATTAGGACCAGTTTCTCTAGGATCTACGGCTATAAATGCCCAAAGCCTGTTTACTTCCGCCACTTTTATCGGAGGCACTCTTGAACTTGACATTAGCAATGGGTTTCCGATTGAAATGACTCATGTACATTATCAATTGCAAAACCAGGGTGATACCGCAAGTATTTATAAAGATTCGATAAGTAGTATCAAGCCTGGTACTACTCAAACAAGGTATTACCCATTAGCCGGTAAAACCCTGAGCGGAAACCTGGTTCTTAATATAAAAAGCATAAGTTCCCCCGGTAGCACACCAGATTCCGTATTAATTGATACAACCAATGCTATTTCTATTGTAATTACCGGCTCCAATATGCAAGTATCAGCAGCCACAGCAGTTTTCCCGGCTCAGAACCTGATTGATGACAGTCTGGATGTAAATTATAACCTTAGGGGGCCTTTATTTACGTCATTTATTATACGTTCCGGAATCATTGATTTTAAGACGACTAGTACAATCCAGGATACAACTCATATCAGTTATGCTATTCCGGGAGCCAAAAAAAACGGGATATCTATTGATGAAAAACTCAATGTCAATCCTGGCGGCAAATCCGGTACGACTGTTAATGACTCGTTTTCACTAAATGGATATAATGTCGATTTGACAGGAAAGAGCAGACATAGCACCAATACATTTTATAATATACTCACTGCTCATTTAGATTCTACCGGGAAACTGGAGTCACTCTCTCTCGCTGACAGCATTTCTATATTTTACGGGCTATTTCATGTTGTTCCTGAATATGCGCAGGGATACCTTGGAAAAACGACTTACATAGAAGGACCTGATGTCGTTCCCCTTGATTTTTTCAAAAATATGTCCGCGAATAAATTGAGCATACCTAAACTGAGCGTTACCCTTCATCTTACCAATGGTATCGGCGCGCAAGCCAGTGCTGTCCTGAGATCTATTACAGCCTTCAATTCAAGGACCAATCAACAAGTTGCTTTGAAAAGCAGCCTATTCATTGGAGTCCCTCTAAATATTCCTGCCGCGCCGGATACTTTACACACATCATCTGTCGATTTTGCACTGGACAATTCAAATTCAAACATCACCGATATATTAGCTATTTTACCAGATAAACTTATCTACCTTTTTAATTTCACTATAGATCCGAATGGGAATACTTCTAATTATCAGGATTTCATTTACTACGGCAGTACCATATCGGCGAGTTTAAACATTAAGCTCCCACTACAATTGGGAATAGATGGATTAACCTTAGAAGATACTTTGACGCCTAATATCACCAACAACATTGATTTAAGCAAGATACAGGAAGGAACCATGCATATTAATGTATCGAATGGTTATCCTCTATCTGCCAGATTACAACTTTATATCCTTGATAATATGGGCCATATTACAGACTCCCTGTTCAGCTCTTCGGCCAATACAATTCTAGCAGGCTCAGGTGGTTCAGGAAATACGATTCCGGGAAATGGAATAATCAACCTGACCTTATCTCAAAACCAATGGCAGGAAATCTCAGCTAAAAAAAGACTTATTATGAAGGTTATTTTGAACACTACCAATAAGCAGGTTCAAACGATCTATAGCAATACACATTTTACTGCCAAAATCACCGGGGAATTTCGATACCGCAATTCTGTGAATTAATCTACTAAACAATAGATGTATAAATATATTCTTCTTTTGTGTTTGTTAGTGCCGGGTTTTGCGGTAGCGCAGATTTACAACAATGCTATTTTAAATCTGACTTTGGATCCTGATCAGGCTCCGTCTCAAATATTGAAATTAAACAGCAATTACAACCTGGGCTCTAATGCTTTAACGGGTAAATTTTACAATGCACTTCTTAATACAAATTTCATCGGTGATGATGCTAAAAATTCGCCTCTCCCCTATTTGAAGACCAACAATAATGATCTTGGCTTGTATCTTGATAACAATCTTTTCTATAGCTGGAAACCTGCGAATAAAGATATATATTTTGACATAAGCCTTTCATCCAGAATTCAATACACAGCTAATTTTAGTGCTGATGCCTATAAATTGGCTCTCTTTGGAAATGAAATGTTTGCAGGACAAACAGCTGATATCAGTGGGTTTAATTTTACGCACTATGCATATCAATCTCTTCAGTTTGGATTCTTCAAATACAAAACTCAAGCCGGTAACAACACCTTATTATATGGAGGCGGGATCTCCATTGTTTCCGGAGCCGGATATAACAGTTTTTCAATACCTAAGGGAACCCTCTACACGTCTCCTCAAGGCGACAGCCTTTCAGTGGATGCAAAAGTTTCATCCAAGGCAGTAAGTTCTGCCAGCATGATAACGGATATCAATGGTGTTGGTGCATCCATCAATGGTTTTGTTGCCATGAGATTCAGCAACAACGATGAACTCAGATTCCAGATGGCAGATCTTGGATTTGTCGATTGGTTTAAAAATACAAGTCAATTCAATATTAACAAACAAATAAGCTATACTGGTGAAAAAGTGAGCGTTATCAATGGTAAAACTACTTTTACCCAATATTATCTGGCTTTTGATACCATCGCTAACCAGGTTGGAAATTCATCTACAGGAGGATCGTTTATTTCCGGACTACCTTTCCAACTCCGTCTTATGTACACTAAAGACCTTAGTTCCTCTCTCGAATTGACAGGAGGCCTTGAATATATTCATGACAATATGCAAATCCCTGAGTTTGATTTTTCTGTTAGAAAGACAATGTTGCAAAAAAGGCTATCGGCCCGATTGGGGCTTTCTCTTTTTGGGTACGGCACCTACGGCATTACTGCCGGTGTGGAATATAATCTGACAAAAAATTTAAATCTAACTATTGGCACTCAACATTTTGAAGGGTTATTTCCGGTCTCAGGTACATTCGGACAGGGATATTATGCAAGCCTGAAATACATTTTATAAACCCGGCAGGGCCAAAACTATTCTGAATGATTCACAAACTCCAGAATGTCGTCCACAAATTCCCTGGAGTTGGATAAACGCGGCACCTTATTTTGTCCGCCAAGTTTACCTCTTTTCTTCATCCATTCGTAAAATGTACCTTTCAAAAGTTTCCTCACAATTGGCCCTTGTAAAGCCATGTCTTTAAATCTCTTGGCTTCATAATCTGAATTCAGTTGCTTCAGGGTTTCATCAAGATGGTGTACAAATTCCTGGAAGTCTTTCGGGTCTTTTTCAAATTCTATCAACCATTCATGCGCGCCATTCCCATCACGGGAAAAGAATACCGGTGCCGCGGTAAAATCTGCTATGATACTATTAGTATGTTCACAGGCAATAGCCAATGCTTTTTCAGCATTCTCAATCATCAGTTCTTCTCCAAATGCATTGATATAGTGCTTGGTACGTCCGCTTATTTTGATACGATAAGGATCTTTTGAGGTAAATCGGATCGTATCTCCTATTTTATATCTCCAAAGGCCGCTGTTGGTTGATATGACCAAAGCGTAATTCTTATTCAGTTCCACATCTTCAAGCGGTATCGGCTTATTTTCATTTTGACCTGATCCATCAACCGGAATGAATTCATAAAAAATACCATAATCCAACATCAGCAACATATCATTTGCAAACGCACTATCCTGGATGGCAAAGAAGCCTTCAGACGCATTATAGGTTTCCATATAATGCATGTTATCACTGGGTAACAGCTCTTTAAAAAGGTTTCTATAAGGGTCAAAACTCACGCCCCCATGCACATACAATTCCAACATTGGCCATATTTCAGATATATTACTCTTACCGGTCATTTCCAATATCCGCCTGAATAATATTGTTGTCCAGGTAGGGATGCCCAGCACATTTGTTACTTTTTGCTTCAATATGGCTTTGGCCATCTTTTCAATTTTCTCTTCCCAATTGTCCATCAAAGCAATTGAAAGAACCGGTGTTCTTTTCGCCTCGGCCCAGGTAGGTAGATTCTGCATGAGTACAGCGGACAAATCTCCAAAATAGCTATCCTCATTCAGCTTATTAACCTGGTGACTACCACCTAACACCAGACTTTTACCATCCACCAGATTCGCATTCGGATATTGGTTATAATACATCGCATACATATCCTTACCGGCTTTGTAATGGCAATCCATCATGGATTCTTTACTCACAGGGATAAATTTGCTTTTGTCATCAGTGGTCCCTGATGATTTTGCGAACCAGTTGATATCCGTCGGCCATACAATATTCTGTTCACCAGTCATCATACGTTCTATATATGGTTTCAAACTGTTGTAATCCTGGAGAGGTACTTTTTCAGCAAATTCTTTATAATTCCTGATCCGCTTATAATCATAATACTTACCCCATTCAGTATTCACACTGTTTTGTACCAGGTATTCCAGCAACCTTTCCTGCTTTGAATGTGGACTTCGGCTGAATTCATCAATCTCCTTAATCCGTTCGAGAATGATCCATTTGAATATATTATTTAGTACGCCCATGTTGCAACTTTCCAGTCCCTCTCCTGAAGGGAAAGGTAAAAGATATTATTCTTACAAAAATCCGCAAAAAAATGCACTAATTTTGGCTAATGAATTATTTTTTTCATCCTGAAACAATGTCAGAAGGAGATAATCTCTTACTAACTGATGAGGAATCACGCCATGCTATTAAAGTTTTACGGCTGAAAAAAGGAAATTCAATACAACTCATTAATGGTCTTGGCCAATCAGGCGAAGGGGAAATAAAGGACATCGCTGCTAATTGTGTCAGTGTTATGATAAACGATGTCATTTCTGAAAAAAAGCCGGACCATGAAATATCCGTCGCACTGGCTATGCTTAAAAAAAAAGACAGGCTGGAATGGTTCATTGAAAAAGCGGTTGAACTTGCAGCAACTAAAATATTTATTTTCAACTCTCAGCATACTGAAAAGAGCAATATTGATGCAAAGAGGCTTAACAAAATTTCGGTCAGCGCTCTGAAACAATCCGGTAATTTGTGGATGCCTGAAATTATTGGCGGACTGGATTTTCGCAATATCATTTCTGCTTCATATCAGGGCTCAAAATTTATAGCGCATTGCAGGGATGAGCAAAAGCAATTATTACGTGATGCGTATCATGCGTCTCAAAGCGCCATTGTTTTGATTGGACCCGAAGGTGATTTTTCAGAACCGGAAATAAAGCAGTCCTATGAACATGGTTTTGTTCCGGTAGGCCTTGGTAATCTGAGACTCAGAGCTGAAACAGCAGCATTAACTGCATTGTTGACAATGCAAATCGCAAATCAATAACTGATAGAAACCCTATTTAAAGTTAACATTGATAAGCTTTTCCAGCTCTATCACTTTATTCTTAAAACGGCTATCTGTCTGCATAAGATCCTGAACAGTCTGGCAAGCGTGGATTACGGTAGAATGATCTCTTCCACCAAAATGTTTGCCGATATTAGACAAAGATGATCTCGTGAAATTTTTAGCGAAGTACATACTTATCTGTCTTGCCTGAACGATATGACGCTTTCGAGTCTTTGACTTAAGCAAATCTACAGGCATTTCAAAATGATCGCTTATGAGTTTCTGGATGTGCTCGATTGTAAGTTCCTTGGTGCTTTGCTTCACAAAGTTTTTCAATATGTCTTTGGCAAGCTGCAGATCAATGTCTTTCCTGGTAAGTGAGGAGTGTGCCAACAAAGAAATCAAAGCACCTTCCAATTCCCGTACGTTACCTGTCATAGTATAAGCAACGTATTCAATAACATCCTTGCTAAGTTCAATTCCATCAGCATACATTTTATGCTCCATGATGGCATAGCGGGTCTCATAATCAGGAATTTGAATATCAGCAGACAATCCCCATTTAAATCTTGAAAGCAATCTTTCTTCCAATCCAGCCAGGTCTTTCGGAGGCCTGTCTGAAGTAAGGACTAGTTGCTTACCGTTTTGCTGAAGGTGGTTAAAAATATGAAAGAATATATCCTGTGTCTTGTCTTTATTTGCGAAAAACTGAACATCATCTACAATCAGAAGGTCGATGAGCTGATAGAAATTAACAAAGTCATTAATGGAGTTGTTTTTGATTGACTCCACAAACTGGCTCGTAAATTTTTCTGAAGTAATATAAAGTACTGTTTTGTTTTTGAGGTTCTCTTTTACCTGGTTCCCTATTGCCTGGGCAAGATGTGTTTTGCCAAGGCCAACTCCACCATATATAAAGAGAGGGTTGAACGAAGTTCCACCCGGCCTTGCTGCTACAGCCTGACCTGCAGAACGCGCCAGACGATTGCAATCACCTTCTATGAAGTTGCTGAAATTATAAGAGGCATTCAGTTGAGAATCAACGTTCACCTTCTTAATCCCAGGAATAATGAAAGGGTTCTTAATAGATGATCCGTTGCTTGGTACGGATATCTCCAGATCTTCATCATGCTTGTTCCTTTGTGTAGGAATTTTGATTGTATGTGGCTTAGTGCCGCCCGAACTGTTTTCCACTATAATGTTATACTCTAG
>Ga0206979_1097_pt2 | contig 14666 bp, 11 predicted proteins | sample Alteio_BWMinCont_19_FD_153463 | JGI IMG/M metagenome (GOLD analysis project Ga0206979, IMG submission 153463) | Enriched cells from forest soil in Barre Woods Harvard Forest LTER site, Petersham, Massachusetts, United States -... | ecosystem: Environmental > Terrestrial > Soil > Temperate forest >... | reverse complement strand
GCTTTGGCGCATGTCTTCTTCAAATGCTTCGACAGGTTTGCGAGCCCAAATGTTTGAATTGCTCATAATATGCTTTCGTTTGTTTTATGGTTCAATTAAAAGTGTGAATTACGGCAATTTTAGCGAGACGGCAAGAAAAGAGTGAGAGTTAGGAGGTAAGATATAAGAAGTAGGTGTAGAAAAGAATACCTTTCAAATTTCACTTCTAGCTTCTTACTCTTTGAATTAAAGCAGTGTTCCCCGCATAATAACCATCGCGATAGAAAAATAGATTATGAGGCCTGTTACATCAACCAATGTTGCGACGAAGGGTGCTGAAGATGTGGCAGGGTCAAGCCTGCATCTCTTCAGGATCATTGGTAGCATAGAGCCTGCAATGGTACCCCATAAAACAATTCCAATTAGAGATACCCCTACGGTTGTTCCAACTAATATCCAGTGGTCACCATACACACTATGCCCATCATGAGTAAAGAATTTTTGCCATATGGCAATTCTGCAAAATCCAATAGTTCCCAGAATAGATCCGAGCGCCAGGCCCGCATAAATCTCGCGGCGCATTACCCGCCACCAGTCCCGCAACCTTATTTCACCAAGCGCCATAGCCCTGATAACTAATGTGGAAGCCTGAGAACCAGTGTTGCCACCGCTGGAGATGATAAGAGGAACAAAAAGCGCCAATACGACTGCTTTGGCTATTTCGTCTTCAAAGAAACCCATAGCAGTAGCCGTTAGCATTTCACTCAGGAACAGGATAATAAGCCAGCCGGCTCTTTTTTGAATCATTCTCTGTAAAGGGATAGTCATGTAAGGCTCATCAAAAACTTCAACCGCGCCAAGTTTTTGAATATCTTCTGTGCTTTCTTCTTCAGCTACTTCCAATACGTCATCTACAGTTACAATCCCGAGAAGGAATCCATTTTTATCGGTAACAGGAAGTGCTACCCGGTTGAAATTTCTGAATTTAGCAACCACTTCTTCCTGGTCATCATCCACCATCAGGCTCTGGAACTTGTGATCCATGAGATCTGAAACTTTGCTATCGGGATGGGACAGCAAAAGTTCTCTTACTCTGAAATCATCAATAAGATATCCTTTATCGTCAATAACATAAATAACATTGAGTGTTTCACTATCACTGCCATGGGTGCGGATGTATTCAAGGACCTGTGCGATAGTCCATTCTGCATGAACCGCAGTATAGTCCGGAGTCATAAGTCGTCCCACACTGTTTTCAGGATAACCGAGCAGTGATAATGCTACCGTGCGTTCGCGGGGAGACAGTACACTGAGAAGATGTTTTACAGTTTGTTCAGGTAATTCCTGAAGTAATGTGGTCCTGTCATCAGGAGCCATCTCATTCAGTATATTTGGAACTTGTTCCGGAGGCAACTGTTCCAGGAATTCTTTCTGGTATTCTACTTCAAGATATTCAAATGCCTGTGCCGCCAGATCGCGGGGGAGAGATTCAAAGATGAAGAACCTTTCTTCTTCATCTTTAAACTGATCGATGAGGGTAGCTATTTCTTCGGGAGACCAACTCGAGAGTAATTCATTCAGGTTGGAGGCGTTGCGTTCTTCGACAAACATGCCGATAACCGGTTGAATGATATTCTCTTTCATATTGCTGGTAAATTTCTACACTCCCTTAGGATAATTAATAAAAGATATAAATAATAAAACTGTGGTTATAAATCAGTTGTAAAAAAAAGAACTGTTTATATCAAAAGCCGCCTTTTAAAAGGCACGCAAAGTTAGGGATAGATTTTTAGTTTCTTTCCAAAGTAATTAATATGAAATTAAAAATTTCAGGAAGAAAATTTATTTGCCTAAAAATCATACCCCATAGAGAGATATGTAATTTCAGATCCGGTAACACCATCATCCACGCCCCAGGCGAAATCAAGTTTCAGGTAATAACCCAGTAAGATAGCCCTGAATCCAAAACCGTATCCATATACAATCGGATTGCGCAGGCTTGTAACAGTAATAATAAAGGGAGGTTGATTATAAACGGTTTTGCTGTAAGCATTTTGAAGTGAGAATGGATTAAGTCCGTTCCAAGCGCTCCCGGCATCGAAAAAACCTGTGACCATAAAATTATCCCATAAGGAATTGTTCAGAGGATGGTTGACAATGTATTTTACCAAGGGGACGCGCAACTCACTGTTGACAACGCCATAAGAACTTCCGTTACGTACATTCTGAATAAACCCTCTAACGGGAGTTCCGAGTGCTTCGTAAGCATAATGCTGACTCTGATCAACATAATTATTCTGGTTGTATTGCGGAAACAGCCAGTCGTCCACGCCGCCTAAAAAGTAAACGATTTTTGCAGTGCCAATAGATGTAGCCGCCGCAAAGCGGTTTGCCCAGATAATCTGCCTGCTGATTTTGGTGTAAGACCTGATATCTACCCCAAATGTCTGGAAATAAGTGCCCCTGTCATTTACCTGCTCGTAGAGTTCTGAATATGCTTTTCCGCGAACGCCGTAATATAGATTTTGGGCGAAATTGATGGTATTATCATAGACGTACTGGAGTTTTCCTCCTGTCCATATTTTATTGCTATCAGGCTTCAACAGCGTCGATTCTTCACCGGTCAAAAATACTGTTCTATCAAGCCTTCCAAAAACAGCTCCGCTTAAAGAAGATATTTCTGAAAATGGATATTTCAGTTCTGTTTGTAACTGGTTGGATGTAATCCGATAAGACGAAACACCGTCGTAATTGTCGGTTTCACCTGTTCTGAAAAATGTAATCTTTTTATCAAGTCTCGTTTTCAGGTTTTCGTATGTAAGCATATATGAAGCGCCAGTGAGACTTGCATTTACACTAAACCCTCCGGTTATCCGGTAATCCCTGAACATATCCTTCACACCCAGTTGTATCAAACCGCTTAAAGTTGGTTGAATGATAGCCGTATTGTTAGGATTATATGGCGAATAAGGTGTGGTGATAATACCGTTATCAAGCTGCGTTGTCAATTGGTCAAAAGTAAAATCGAGGAAATAGGGACTTGGACTGGGAAACCTGATAATATTCGATGGCTTACTGATCGTATTTAATAATGTATTTACGACACTGCCGTCTCCCGTTTGTTCATTATTTTCATTAGCGGAATTTACATTTGCCGGTATCGCAAAATCTGACTGAAAATAAGCTGGTTTTGGCGGTGCTTTTATGGAGTCTTTTTTAACGATATTTTTAGGCGGTACAATATTTTTTGCCTGTTGATTTATATTGTTACCTCCATTTCTTGCCCTGTCCGGATTGCCGGGTTCGGCATCTTCCATTTTACTTTTGTTTTCGCTTTCAGGTTGTTTCTTTTTTCCATAGTTGGCTCCATTACCCTGGGGCACTGCAGCCGCAGGTATGTTTGTTGGGAGTGGAACTTTATATAAGGCATAACGATCCCTTTCCTGGTAGAATTCATAAATGGCACTTGGCTTATGGCTTAATTTATAACCTTCTATGTTTTCATTCCGGTCTGTGAGCATATAGGTGTATAAACTGTCCTTATAAACGAAAAAAGTATCAATTTTTTCGAGGTCTGTATCCTTTGGAATATTGCCAAGTTGGATAGCCGCTTTGTTATTCTGGAAAAAATAAAGTGTATCACTTTTCCGGCTGGTGTCCCGAAAAATGGCAACTGTCATGATGTAGTCAAAAAAACTATCTCTTTTTACTGCGGCTCGGTTTATAATCCCGTTTTCATCTGTGAGATAACTGAAGTAGGTAGAATCATAATCACTGGCGGATGTTTCATTGGCTGTTCCCTGGCTGAGACTTACAATTTTGTTTCTTTTTGTTGCATAATTCGGGAAATAAAACAAGTCATAATTGTCATTGAATTCATATTTACGATTAGCGCCGATGTGGGTAAGGCTTGCTGCGGGACGATTGGATGTAAATACAATTCCTTTGCTGCCATGCACAAAATGAGGTTCTATATCATCGTAAATATCATCGGTGAGTTCTCTCAGTCCCTGCGTATGGAAGTCGAATGTGAATATATCTGATTGACCTCTATGCACAGCGCTGAAAACAGCCGTTTTGCCATTGTCAGCATATTGAAAACTAAGTACCCTGTCAATATGATTGATCATTTGAGGTTCGCTTTTTCGTTTTTTGGGATTCTTTTCTTCCAAATTGTAATGGAAATAAGTTGGTTCAGAACGTCGCTCATAAATAACAGTCAACTGATCCGATTTTGGGTTCCACCCGATCAATGGGTAGGTATAATCGAATGTGCCTCTCCGTCGATATCCGCTTTTAAAAATGACTTTTTTCTTCCCGGTTGCAATATCAACGACCCATACTTTAATAAGCCCGATTTCATTGGTAACAACAGCTGCATAATCACCATTCCTGGACACGTCCCATTGGGTCACTTTGCCTTTCTTAAATACTTTGTTAAGTTTCACGAGTTCTTCTCCTTGAGGAGAGGTACCAGGCTCTTTGAAAATGCGCGCATATTCGTGCTTGTACCAATCATCATATACCTCGTTAAAGGTTTTACCAAGTACAAACAAGTAGCCTGTTTCCACGCTTTTATTGGCCCGCATAATGTATATAATATTGGCAACTGCTGATTCGCCGTATTCATCATTGATATATTTCCACATACTATGACCAATAAGCAACTGTTCTTCTGGTGTCAGCCTTTTGAATTTTTTGAATTTCCCCGATAGGATGCCTGATTTAAGATTGTTTTCATATTCAGCATTCCAATCTTCACTGATATATTCGATAAGTCCATCAATATACCAGTCCGGTGTATTAAGCAGTACGTTATTTTGAACACGCTCCTGCAGATTGCCCCCATACAGTATTTCGTTCATTATAATTTTTGCAATGCCCTTTTTGATCTGTTTTGAGAAATCGAAATGGGTGCCGTTGTAGTATATGAAAGAAACGTTGTGAAGGGATTTTGAGGTCCCAGCTATATTGGTGCTCTGGTCATTATCGGGGGCATTGAAGTTGCTTTGCCTGTAATCATTGTAAGAATCGTAAATGATAAAGGTGATCCGTTCTCCCAAAGGGAAATCCAGTTTTGTTTCAACGTCTTTCAGGTATTTTTTTCCCTGGGTTAATGTGTACTCGGCGAGCTCTTTACCACCGGAATAGAAATATACATCAAAGTTATCAGTATGGAAATAATACCAGTCAAAGTCTTTGTACTGGATAATACTTTTCCCAAAATCAGTTCTAATGCCCTGCCCGGAACTATATCCAAATAGCAAGACAGCAAAAAGACTTAGAAAAACGCTCTTAAATGATATATAAGCCTCATCCTTTATCCTTCTCCAAAAGGAGAAGGTAAGCTGTATGTTTTTAAAAATCTGGTTAGTACAAAACATTTGCGAAAAGGGCATAACTCAATAAGGAACCAAAATTAAGGCATTTTATCGTCATGGAGGTATGATTACAAACCGATATGAGGGATAAAAGGTTTTGTAAAGGAAAATTTCTGGTATCGGGTTTAAATTACAGGTTTATAAAAGTTTGCTGCTACTTTCAAAAATCATAATATTCTATGATCTTCATCATATTTTCCGTTCCTTTCTTAATAGAATTTTGCATGGATTTCATAAATCGAATAGATTTTCATGCCCCTTTTTCAAAAAACGGTTTCAACGGTTTGTTATCATTGCGGAGAGCCATGCAGGGAGGGGTCTGTTTCTTTTGAAAACTACCAGTTTTGCTGCTCAGGATGCAAAACCGTTTATGAAATTATAGAAAACAATGGCCTTTGCCAGTATTATGACCTTGAAAATAGTCCGGGCATAAACCTGACCGGGATTTCGAATAGTAAAACCTGGCAGTTTCTCGACGATCTTAAGATCACCCGGCAGCTTTCAGATTTTATGAGCGACAACCTCACTGTTGTTTCGTTTCACATTCCTACCATGCATTGCAGTTCCTGCATTTACCTGCTGGAAAATCTTTCAAGGCTGGCTAAAGGGGTTCTGTCCTCCGATGTGAATTTTCTCAAAAAAGAGATCACCATCAAATTCGACCCACGGGAGATATCGCTTCGACGGGTTGTAGAAACATTGTCTTCGATAGGCTACAGTCCGGAGATCAGTCTGAATGGTTTTGAAAACAGAAAGACTTCAAAGGCAACCAAACACGTGGTTTACCAGATAGCCATTGCAGGTTTTTGCTTTGGCAATATCATGATCCTGAGTCTTCCAGAATATTTTGATGTTAAAAGCCTTCTCACAGAAAATTTCATTCACCTTTTCAGGTATCTCAACCTGTTTTTGATCATGCCAGTTTTGTTTTTTAGCGCATCTGATTATTTCAAATCATCATGGAATGCACTGAGGCACAAGCATTCAAATATGGACGTAGCTATTACCATGGGTATCCTTGGGCTTTCTATTCAGAGTTTTTATGATGTATTGGCCGGAATTGGAGGAGGATATTTTGATTCACTTTCGGGATTGATCTTTTTTCTTCTCATTGGTAAGTTTATCCAGCAACGCACCTTCCAGGCTTTATCATTCGACAGAGATTACAAATCTTATTTTCCATTAGCCATTACAAGGGTAAAAGGAGAAGAATCAAAGAGCATCAATGTTAATGATCTGATGCTTGAAGATGAGATACTTGTACATAATAAGGAATTAATTCCTGCAGATAGTATTCTTGAAAAAGGTGAGGCATTTATTGATTATTCTTTTGTAACCGGCGAAAGCAGATCCGTCTTGTGTTGCGAAGGCGACATGATCTATGCCGGAGGGCGCAACCAGGGCTCTATATTAAGGTTGCGGGTGATTAAAACCGTTTCACAAAGCTACCTAACAAGATTATGGAATAATAAAGCATTTAATAAAGCCGAAGAAACAGGCGTAAGTAAATGGGCGACGCAACTATCTAACTATTTTACGGTTACGGTTATTGCGCTCGCATTAATAACCGGCATCTATTGGAAAATTCATAATCCGGCATTGGTGATGCAGACAGTGACAGCTGTTTTAATTGTTGCATGCCCCTGTGTATTAGCCTTGTCAATTCCTTTCACTTTCGGACAGATCATGAGCATCCTTGGTAAGAAGGGGATGTATTTAAAAAACAGTCAGAGTATTGAAAAGCTGGCGGCTGTTGATACAATTGTTTTTGATAAAACAGGAACCCTGACAGTCTCGGATAATATTGATAATACATTCAATGAAAGCTTATCAAATGAAGAAAGACAATGGATAGCTGCAACGGCATCTCAATCTCTTCATCCGATAAGCAGGATGATAAAAGGGGATATAAATGGATCTGAAAATTATCCGATAACTAACTGGGAAGAAACGATTGGAGAGGGTATAAGAGCGACCATAAAAGGAAACGAAATAAAAATCGGGAAAAGGGATTTTGTATCAGGAGATATACCAGAAGAATTTGATAATGAACAGGGTAGTTTAGGTAAAACTTATATTTCCGTAAACGGAATCATCAAAACAGGTTTTGCGCCCATTCAGAAATTAAGAGGAGATATTAAGGACATTGCGGGCAAACTTAAGGGCAGATTTCAACTATATATCCTGAGTGGCGATAATGATAGTCAACGGAAAACCCTTTCAAAGTATTTCCCGTATGAAAATCTCTATTTCAGGCAAAGTCCACAGGATAAGCTGGTCTTTATCGAGTCTTTAAAAGAATCAGGCAAAAACGTCATGATGATCGGTGATGGTCTCAACGATGCGGGCGCGTTAAAAACATCAGATTTTGGGATTACAGTCACGAATGATATTCATTCTTTTACACCGTCTTCAGATGCCATTATGGATATAAACCAGATGGGGTTATTGCCAAATTTTGCATCGCTGGCCCGTGATACTAAGAAGATTGTAACTGGCGCATTGGTTTTTTCAATCATGTACAATTGCATTGGCCTCAGTTTCGCTGTAAGAGGACATCTACTGCCCTGGGTGGCTGCAATATTAATGCCTGTAAGCTCTATAACTGTTGTTTTATATACAAAACTGGCAAGCATGGCTGCCGCCAGAAAAAATAAATTATCATAATATGGAAATCATTTTTATGCTCATAGCAGCAAGTTTTTTAGTGGCAATTACATTCTTAATACTCTTTTTAATAAGTATGAGAAATGGCCAGTTTGATGATATGCACACACCATCAATCAGAATCCTTTTTGATAACAATACAAAAACAGAAACAAAATTAGAAAATGGAAAATCAGGAGACATTAATTCCTAAACCAGAAGTCCTTAGGGATCAGCCAATACGTCCCGGTACACAACTGGGCGAGCTTAAACTCGAACAGTTTTATTACGATAATAAAATTGTAAGAGATTTTGGCATAGCATCGGTTTCATGGGGTATTATATCATTATTAGTCGGTGTTTTTATTGCAAGTGAATTGTACTGGCCGGGCCTGAACGTCAACCGGATGATAGCCTTTGGCAGGCTTCGCGCTTTACATACCAATGGAGCCATTTTCGCTTTTGTGGGCAATATGATGTTTATGGGGGTATATTATTCTATCCAGCGCCTTTGTAAAGCCAGGATGTTCAGCGACACCTTGAGCAAAGTGCATTTCTGGGGATGGCAGCTCATCATTTTGTCTGCAGTTGTCACTCTACCAATGGGTTTCACTACTTCAAAAGAATACGCAGAACTCGAGTGGCCAATTGACGGAATGATTGCTGTGGTATGGATCATTTTTGGTATCAATTTCTTTGGCACCATCGCGCGCCGTAGAATTAAGCATCTCTATGTGGCGATCTGGTTTTATATCGCAACGATTATTACAGTTGCGGTTCTGCACATTGTCAATTCTGCAGAAATACCCGTAAGCTTTATGAAAAGCTATTCATTGTATGCTGGTGTGCAGGACGCCTTGGTACAATGGTGGTATGGTCATAATGCAGTTGCGTTCTTTTTAACAACACCTTACCTGGGGTTGATGTACTATTTTTTGCCAAAGGCGGCGAATCGACCCGTCTATTCTTATCGATTGTCTATCATACACTTTTGGTCGCTCATATTCCTTTATATATGGGCTGGCCCCCATCATTTGTTATATACTGCTTTACCAGATTGGGCACAGTCACTTGGCGTTGCATTTTCGATCATGTTGATCGCGCCATCCTGGGGTGGTATGATCAATGGGTTACTGACTTTGCGAGGGGCATGGGATGATGTTCGTACAAATCCCGTATTGAAATTTATGGTCGTGGCTATTACCTGCTACGGTATGGCTACCCTTGAAGGGCCGATGCATGCTTTGAAATTTGTAAATGCTCTTTCTCATTATACAGACTGGATACCGGCACACGTGCATGTTGGTACTTTAGGGTGGAACGGCTTTCTTACTTTTGGTATTCTTTATTACCTGGTTCCCAAACTATATGGTACCACATTATATTCCAAAAAAATGGCCAACACCCATTTCTGGATCGGTACGGTTGGTATGGTGTTCTGGATTGTATCGATGTACATTTCCGGAATCACTCAAGGGCTTATGCTGCAGGAGTTTAATGCCGATGCGCAACTCACTTATAAAAACTTCCTGGAAACCACGATGCAGGTTAAACCGATGTATTTATTAAGGGCTATCGGTGGGTTATTATATGTCACAGGTATGGTTATTATGGCTTATAACCTATTTAAAACCGCTAAGCAAGGAAAACTTGTTGCCAATGAATTGGATGAGGCGCCTGGATTGGTGCGAATAAATCACGGTGAAAAGAACCTGAGTGGATACGAAAGACACCGTATCATCGAAAGAAAACCGGCTTTGTTCTTCTTAGTCACAATGGTCGTAATCCTGATTGGCGGCTTTGTAGAATTCCTGCCTGTATTCACCATCCAATCTAATATCCCAACCATATCTTCGGTTAAGCCATATTCACCGCTAGAACTTGAGGGGCGTAATATATATATCCGTGAAGGTTGCAACAATTGTCACTCGCAAATGATACGTCCATTCCGTTCTGAAGTTGAGCGTTATGGAGATTATTCTAAAGCAGGGGAGTTTGTATATGACCATCCATTCCTTTGGGGTTCCAAGAGAATAGGGCCGGATCTGGCTCGTGAAGGAGGCAAACGGCCAAGTTCATGGCATTATGATCACATGGCCGATCCGAGAAGGGTATCTCCTGGATCTATTATGCCGCCCTATGATTTCCTTGCCAAAGATGATCTGGATGAAACCGATACCAGGGCAAGCATCACCGTGATGCGGAAAATGGGTGTGCCTTATCCTTTTGGATATGAGCAACAAGCATTGGATGATATGCATGCACAAGCAGATTCCATTGCGACAAGCATTAATAAGGATCTTGTAAAAGATAATGTGCATGTGCAATCAAATAAAGAAATCGTTGCGCTCATTGCATACCTGCAAAGGTTGGGAACTGATATTAAGAAAGCAACGGATGTCCCAAATCACTAAATATTGAAGTTTATATTATTAAAAAAATTAAAAGATAAAAATAATGTTTAAGGATTTTATTAAAGAAGGTACAAACGTAAATCTTTACCCGGTCATATCGCTGGTCATGATGTTCGTATTCTTTGTTGCATTATCGGTACGGGCGATGATGTATAAAAAGAAAGAACTCAATGAAATGGCAGGAATTCCCTTGGATCAGAATTTTGGTATCAACAATGAAACTACTATAAGCCATGAATAATATGATAGAAGTATTAGAACCGGCCGGCAAGCCTATAATAGGCGTGATTGAAATGCTCGTGATCCTTGTTTTTCTAATGGCAATAATCATCGGTCTGCAAGGCTATGAAATTTTTCTTGAGCTAAAGAGAATGAAAAGTAAGGCCGCTGAAGCAAAGGGAGAAGTTCCCGTGCGGCAAACTACATGGCTCGATCTTTTCAGACGCAGAGGCATACCCATGGATCATTTTGTTGAAGGGCACATTTATGATGGTATCCAGGAATATGATAATGCTCCTCCCGCCTGGTTCAATTGGATATTTTTTGTTACGATAGGAATTGCATTTATATACATGATGAGATATCATGTATTTAAGACGGGAGATCTGCAGGTGGCAGAGTACGAAAAAGCTGTAAAAGAGGCCGCTCCGATTCTGACCAGGGTTCAGGAAAGAGCCGTATATCTTGCAGATCAGCCGCGACTTACTGATGAAGCAAGCCTTGCCTTGGGGAAGTCTATTTTTAAAACAAATTGTGTTACCTGTCATGGTCAAAATGCTGAAGGTATTGCAGGGCCAAATCTTACAGATGATTATTGGTTGCATGGGGGTCATTACAATGAAATTTTCAAAACCGTTTTTAATGGTGTGGAACAAAAAGGAATGCCGGTATGGAAACGCTCATTAAAACCGGACGATATACGAGCCGTGGCATCTTATGTGTATACCTTAAAAGGCACAAATCCTCCGAATCCTAAAGCACCACAGGGCGAAAAAATGACAGAAGACATTCAGGCAGTTGGAACAAAACAAAGCAGTTTGCAATAGCAAAATGGAAATAAATAAAAATAGCAAAGAACATACATACGGTCACAACACTTACCGTGACGCACTAACCACTGTAGATGAAAGCGGTAAGCGAATATGGGTATTTGCCAGAAAATTCAAGGGAAAATGGCTCAACCGTCGGAAATGGGTTGGTTATATATTGTTCTTGTTTTTTGTTTCAGCGCCATTTATTTATATCGATGGCCATCAGATGCTGCAGTTCGATTTTATACATCGGAAGTTCGTGATGTTCGGCAGCGTATTCTGGCCGGCAGATTTCTATTTATTTGTGATCGGATTCATTGCGTTTATCATTTTTATTTTTCTTTTTACTTCCATTTTGGGAAGGTTATGGTGTGGATGGGCTTGTCCACAAACCATATTCATGGAGTTAATATTCAGGCGTATAGAGTATTGGATAGAGGGAGATGCGTCTGCTCAACGCAGACTTGATAAACTGGAATGGAACAACGAGAAAGTGAGAAAAAGGGGTTTTAAATATTTTGCCTTCTTTGTTGTTTCGTTCCTTTTATCTAATATTTTCCTGGCATATATTATTGGTTCCCGGGAGCTTTTAAAAATAACAGAGGAGCCACTATCTATGCATATTGGCGGGCTCATTTCCATTGTTGTTTTTTCATGCGTATTCTTTTTTGTGTACAGCTATATGCGGGAGCAGGTTTGTACCATTATTTGCCCTTACGGCAGACTTCAAAGTGTGCTGTTGGATTCCAAAACACTTATTGTCGGTTATGATTACAAAAGAGGAGAATCAAGGGAGAAATGGGGAAAAAACCGGAGTGAAAAAGCCGGTGATTGCATTGATTGTGCGCAATGCGTAGATGCCTGTCCCTCAGGTATTGACATTAGGAATGGGCTCCAGATGGAGTGTACCCATTGCACAGCATGTATAGATGCATGCAACAATGTGATGGCAAAAATCGGGAAGCAACAGGATCTTATCGGATATAAAAGTCTTGACGGCATAGAAACCGGCGAAAAATTCAGGTTAAATACACGTCGTAAATTATACATTGCTTTGATAAGTGTTTTGCTTTTCACTCTAATCCTTTTATTATCCACCCGTAGCGATGTGCAGGCCGATATATTGAGAACACCCGGGCTCGATTACGTAATGAAATCACGAGACACTGTACAGAACCTGTACAACGTGAAAATACTTAACAAAACCTTCAAAAACATGTCTGTTGAATTAAGACTGGAAGACATTCAGGGACATATCACAACCATTGGGGGCAAAAATATAACAGCAGCAGGAGAGGATTACGGTGAAGGAATTATTTCCGTGGAAATACCTAAAAATCAACTTCGTGTAGCGGATAATCCCATCAGGATAGGAGTTTATTACAATGGCAAAAAACTACAAAACGTTAAAACGACCTTTAATGGACCTAGTATATGAAAGATTTTAAAAAGAATATATGGCTTTATGCCACAATAGGCACTTTTATTGGATTCGCTGTTCTGGTAACATTTTTTACTTTAATTGCTAACAGACATCCCATTGATCTTGTGATCACTGATTATTATAAGGCTGAGATCAACTATCAGAAGCAAATCAATAAGCAGAAAAATTACAATGCCATGCTGAGTAAACCAGTGATCAACCTGGATAGCGTCAAAAAGAATGTAAGTATTTTGTTTCCGGGTTGTACAAATAACGATTCCCTTTCCGGAAGAGTATGTTTTTATCGCCCTAATAATCAAAGCGAAGATGATACCGTTGCGTTGCATATTAATGATAAAGGACTTTATTCCATGTCATTAGCTAAATTTGAAAAAGGTCATTGGAAGATGAGAATGGACTGGAAACAAGGGGACACTCAGTATTACATGGAAAAGAGTTTCAGGCTTGAATAAACCATATCAAAATGATGCAATTATCATGGGCGGCATTTGTACTGGGATTGGCAGGAAGCATTCATTGCCTCCTCATGTGCGGCCCTTTGATTACAAGCGCATCTTCTAAAAAATACGGGTTGCCCGGAACGGTTCTTTACCAGGGGGGAAGGATATTTTCTTACCTGGTTATAGGTCTTGTGTTTGGATTGATTGGGAAGGTTTTATCATTACTCTTTTACCAGCAGCTTTTGTCCATCATTTCAGGAGTACTATTATTGTTCTGGGCATTTTTCTATTTTTTCCCCGCTACTTTAAAATTGAGTACCGGTATATTAAAGTTATGGTCGCACACTACTTCCGGATTATTTACAAGGCTATGGAGGAAAAGTGGTATTTTATCGGTATTGGGTTTAGGTGCCTTAAATGGTTTTTTACCATGTGGATTGGTTTATCTTGCTGCCTCAGCATCAATCAGTCAGGGAAGTATTTTATATAGCGTTGGATTTATGTTTTTATTTGGATTAGGAACTTTGCCAGCCATTTTGGTACTTATCTTTTCAAAAAGCATGCTGCCATCAAAATGGAGTTTCCCTGTGAAAAAGCTGACCCCGTATTTGTTAATATTACTTGGGTCGACCTTTATATTAAGAGGACTTGATTTGAATATTCCTTATCTCAGTCCTCATATTGTACAGGTTCAGACCGGGCATAAGGCAGTAACATCGCAATGCTGTGAGAAACCTCTTCCACAACCCTGAAAGGGTTGAATATGAATAACCGCGGGTGCAACCCGTGGCATCAGAGAACCTCCTCTCTCCAACCCTGAAGGGGTTGAACATCATGGTAAATACCGCGGATCAAATTCGATATCATGTTCAGCCAGCAAATCTTTATACTCAGCAATAAAATCAAACTTTTTATGATGTGTTTTTTGATTCCTGATGTATTCAATCAATCTGTCTTTCTCTTTTCTAGAATAAGTAAAAGCGCCATATCCATCTCCCCATCCTTTGAATAATTCAAACTTTTCACTTTCTTTAGCCCATTTAGAAGATGACACTTTTATATCTTTGATATAATCAGCTAAGGCAATTTTTGGGTGGAGATCACATGCGATATGTATATGATCTTCAATGCCATTTATGCGATAAAGTTTACAGTTTTTGTCTTTGATAACCCCCCAGATATATTTATATAGTTCCTCGCAATATTCAGGATTAATGGTTTTTTCGCGGTTTTTGGTTGCAAAAACGATTTGATATAAAATTTGCTTGTAGGTGCTCATATAGACAGTTTATATATTGCTGTTCAACCCCTTCAGGGTTGACAAAAATAGT
>Ga0206979_1090_pt2 | contig 14997 bp, 10 predicted proteins | sample Alteio_BWMinCont_19_FD_153463 | JGI IMG/M metagenome (GOLD analysis project Ga0206979, IMG submission 153463) | Enriched cells from forest soil in Barre Woods Harvard Forest LTER site, Petersham, Massachusetts, United States -... | ecosystem: Environmental > Terrestrial > Soil > Temperate forest >... | reverse complement strand
TCACGAACCGGCATTCCCGGGACAATGACAGAGCGATATCGTCTATCAGAAACATGTCTGGTGATGGATTCGCATAGTCAAATGGTCGTTGGTATGGGACTCCTGTGCCGATGTTCATATTTTTCAATCCAAGTGGTTGGTAAGCTGTCGCTTTTAGTGCATTAGGCGGCCAGGCGCTCTTCTTCTTTCATTTCGCCGATTTCGCCGAGCTCAGCAGTGAGATCGTTCAGCAGGCTCCCAATTTCAGCTGCCATCAACATAAAGTCGGCATCAAAGCGCTCTTCATCATTCTTGCCGGACAGATCTTCAGACTCTTTGAGAACAGCGAGAGGAGCAATCTTCTTAATCGAAAATGTCTCGGTCAACACGAAGGAGATTTTGTCTTCCCAGGTCAAGGCCAATCGGGTGCAATGCTTGCCCGTTGTAATCTGGCGTTGCATATCCTGATTTTCTGGCGTGTGCTTCAGATACCGCACTGTAGCCCCGCCTTCTTCTTTGGATTTCAGCTCAGTATCCTGGTCTACGGTGAATCCGCGGGGAGCTTCATCGATACTCAGCCAGTTTGTCATTGCAGCGACCGGCGTTCGTTCGAGCTTGAGGCTTTGAATTGGAAATTTATCGATGGCAGTCAGCAAATGCTTGATGACTTCGTCTGCCTTGTTCGTCGACGTCGTGTCAATAATCAGCCAGCCATTTTTGAGGTCAAACCACGCCATTGTCGTCTTTTTTACCTCAAATGCTCTTGGAATCAAGGCCTCGATTACATCCTCCTTGAGCTGCTTTAACTGTTTCCGACCAGGCGTGTAACCTTGCGCATTTTCGATTTCAGCGGCCTTTATCTTGACTTGCTCCGCAACGACAGAACTCGGGATGAGCTTTTTCCCTGCGCAAAACATCACCATCATATTCTTGCCTACAGCCTGGACAACTGCAGGGGAAGTCTTCCGAACCGGCACCCAGCCACTGCTCTCTGTTTCAAGACTGGAGCACGGTTGAAATAGTTTAGTCGATAAACCGCTCTCCAGTTTTTCTTGCGTCATGTCCCAATTTTTTGGAATTCGGTAAACCTGAATATTTTTTGCCCACATTTTTATTTACGCCTAATAAATTGAGTTTGTCTGTGCTCCAGCTGGATTATCCGCTGGAGCGAATAGCGTGCTGAATTAGCCGCGCGGCCTGTCGCGATCGACGTGCGACTCTGGATTCGACGAGTCCGTGGCCACATCCGTTTCATCGGCCATGAAATCAACATCGTTTGCCGCAATTAGATAACGGACATTCGATGCCACAGGGTCCGAGACTGGGTCTGCTGGCTTGTTTTGACTCTGTTCTTGTACCTGGACCATTTCTGGATCGGTCCCCGGGGTTGCGTCCACCTGTGCTGTCGCTACTTCGACGATGGTTGGGGAGCTCGCTGAATCTGCTGTTACTTCAGCTGCTACTTCCGAAGTCATCAGTTCTGCGTCGCCCGCGTCGCCTTGTTCGACCATGCCAATATGGGCAGTTCCCACAGCTCTGAACGATTCGTTCAGGCCGAGTCGAGCAATCGCCAGGTCATCGCCGCCGCCTAAGGTTTTAAGCTTGGTCTTCAACGATTCAAGCGTTTTGTGCAATATTTCAGTAGCGGCGGCCCCCTCGTCCTCTGCTTGCGAGACGGTATCGGCGACGATGATGCCTACAGCTTGGCGAATGGCGCCCAAACGATCCGCAAGGGGACCATATTCGCGAATGAGTAGTGTTGCTTTGCTTTTCAACTTTGGATTGACCAGTGCTGGATCGATGCCGCCTTCCAGGATTAGTTGGGCTGCTTCACGTGGCCGCATGCCGATTCGCTGCGCATCCGTTCCAGAAATATCCGCCATCAGCTCTCGTAACATGGCTGATGCGCTTGCCAGATCTTGCCGGCACACTTCCAGCGCGCGGTCGCAAAGTGCGGAAACGGTAGCTGGTTTATCGCCTCGCTCGGCGTGACGCTGTACAAATGGGTCTGATAGAAATTTGCTCAACATATCGCCGGCGGGGCCGATGATTGAATTGATCAGCGCTTCTGCTTGCTCAAGGCGATTCGCAACTTCTGGCTCGACCGCGGGCCCGGCCGGGATTTCCCCTTGAGGGCTATTGGATGGTGCGTTCAATGGCCTGCCGTCCGCTTCTGGCTGTGCGTTTGTGGCGTTCACTTTGGCAATTTCCACGTTTTTAGTAGTTTCACCCTGGCCAGCTGCACGTCCCTGAGGCTGAGATTTCGGGGCTTCTTGATCTCGTGATTGATCGCCGTCCTGCCTTTCCTCGCCTTCCTTTTTGCCCTTAATGAAGCCAAAGCGCTGAAGCATGCTTTCGATCATCCGAATAATGGCTTCAATCATTCGTTTTGCCATCTCGAGCAATGAGGCAACTTTCGACGCTTCATTTGCTTGGTCCATCATCTGACGAACCTGGCTCAGCAAATTTTCCTGGGCGCCGACCAATGCAGCCCGAATTTTTTGATCCGTATCCACAACCGGATTTGGTGCTAGTTCGGTACTTTGTGCCTTGTTTTCGACCGGGATATTTGCGCCATTGGCTGGACTGGCGCTCACTGCCGGCTTTTCATCTAACGATTCGTCAGCGTTTTTACTTTTGAGTTTTTCAGCCAGGGATAATTTTTTTCCATTATCTTTCGCCAAGACTTCCTGTTTGCTTTTTGCTTCCTGCCTGGTTGGAACATGATCATCAGGGTCAATTGCATCAGCGTGATCAATGTCATTATCATTCGATGTATTGGTAATAAGTGCCATTACGGTTCTCCTTTGGTTCGTTGCTTACTAAAATCGATAAATTCCGCTACTAACCACGCTCGCGCGGGAACGATGGTGCCGGTCGTTCCTGCTCTTCTTGGTTATGAACTACTCTCATTGACCCCGCGGCAGTGACTTCCTTAAAGTACTCTGCAGTATTGATTTCTCCCCTTTGCAGACGCTCATCGAGTTTCTGTTTGGCCTGTCGCTTGGCAAGTCTTCCACCGATTTGAAATGCCAATTCCGCGCCTGATTGCAAGATCTGGGTGGCGATATCGACATCCATCCCGGCACCAGGACCGGCAGAACCGCCAGACTCTGCTGAAGCGATTGCGGCATCAAATCTGGTAATCCAGTTAGTCCCCACATCCTTATTCCCGCTATTGGCTTCGTCGGCGCCGGCGTTGTATTCCGTCGCCACACCTTCTCTGATGGCGCGCGCAATGATTGGTCGCATTTCATGCGCAATTCCAGGCGCCAGGGACGCAGCCTCAATTAATCGGGCTTCTACTGGCATGTGCGAGAGTTTTGGCTGGGCGGAGAATGATTTTTCATTGGCGGATAATGGCTGTATCTTTGCCCGAGTCGTTGTCACGTCTCTGCCCAATATTGATATTTGGGAATCCAGCAATCTGTAGAGAGAACTGTCCGAAGGGAGTGAGCTGATAATTTCACGTCCCTCGGCAAGCAGATCCTGTCTGCCCTCCGGTGTGTTGACGTCGTGCCGGCTCGATAGGCCTTTGATCAGAAATTGACTTAGCGTCGGAGCTGATCGTGCATAGCGTTCCACCACAACGGCCCCGTCGCGGATTGCCCATTCGTCCGGATCCAGTCCGTCTGGTGGAGTTGCAAAGCGGAACAGTGTTTTCCCGGCGAACGCCATAGCAGACTTCAATGCTGCCCACGACGCGCGTTGTCCCGCTTCATCCGGATCGAACATAAAGACGACTTCAGGTGTCCTGAGAGTCAGCAATTCCAGTTGTTCTGGACTGATGGCTATTCCCATCGACGATACGCCAACGGGTAATCCGGCCTGTGCGAGGCCGATGGCATCCATATAGCCTTCGACGACAATGGCTATGCCGAATGACAATATGTCTGATCTGGCTTCGTAAAGTCCAAACAGCGATTCTCGCTTCCGGAATAAAGCAGTTTCAGGAGAATTTAAGTATTTGGGCTTGTCATCACCCATCGTTCTGGCGCCAAATCCAATGACCCGGCCTGACATGTCGCGAATGCCGTACGTAATGCGATTTCGAAAGTAATCGTATCTATTTACCTTGGGAACTGAAGATGCCCCCTCATTGGCTCTTGCTGCGAGTCGTTCAGCAAGCGTTGTGGGCTCCTTCGCTTCCACCTCTTTGTCCCGAATCAATCCCGCCTGCGCGAGGGCTACATTATTGGCATAGTCAGCAAATGCCTCTATGTTGGCCAATCCTTTCCAATCATTTGGGGCGAACCCGATGGCGAACCGGTCAAACATTTCTTGACTGATATGTCGGCCGGTCAGATAGGCCATGGGCTCGGGCGTCTGACTCAGTTGAAAGGCAAAGTGGCGATCGGCCATGTCAAGTGCGTCATAACAGGCACTCTCCTCTTCCGGGGATATTTCAATTCTTGACGGCTTTTCCTCCAACTTGATCGTTCGGGGTATCAAGGCCAGGGCGTCTGGATTGCCATGAATATTGGTACCGCTGGGGAGTAATGACTTCAATGCATCTGTGAAGGACATCCCATAGATCTGTTCGAGGAAGCTAATCGCGTCTCCCTTCGCGGGGCATCCAAAACATTTGTAGACGCCCTTTTCTCCGTTGACTGAGAAGGATGCCGTGCTTTCCCTGTGAAAAGGGCACAACCCCATGTAATTCTGCCCCGACTTCTTGAGCGGCGTGACTTTGTCAATAATCGAAACGATGTCAGCTGACTCGCGCGCCGTTCGAATGGCTTCTTTGAAAGCAGCATCAGAATCAGCCTTCTTCTTCGCGAAAAAATCAGCGGGCGCCGGGTTGGCTCTGTGTGTTTCTTTAGGGGGTAATGTCGGCATGTGTCAGGAATGAATCTCTTAAATTCGTTTGAAACGGGTCTGAAAAGAGTGTATTTCGCCATTCGTTTAAGGGCGAAGCCGAAAATTCTCAGATTTCATTGCTGTATAATACAATATTACCGTGCTGTATAGAAAAAAGGAGATACCTTGCCCGATTATTATTCTGACTTCTTGAAGCCAACCTCAAATGCGGTCAGTAACTCTCGTTCCAGCATCTCGGCCCCTGACAATCAGTTGGCATTTCATTCGGAAATAGCGTCCGTCGTTTTTGGCGGGCCGTCTCGCTTCGAACGGGAGGCGCGCGAAACCAGAGCAATGCAAATGTTCTTTCAATGGATTAAAGGGCCGATCCGCGCCGATATTGCCGCTCTTAAACAGGGTCTTATCAAGGTTGACGGTTGGCTGTTCCCGCGGATAAGCGGTGCGAAGCGGCTGGAAATAATTCGCTCGGTAGAGGAAATCGATCCCGCACTACTTGACGTAATGCCGAACTCGATTGCTATGCGAAATCACCTGGTTGTTGCAAGAGAACAGGCAATTTCCTTCAATCCGATCGGACTGCAAAACTTGGCCGCTGCGCTCAAAAAAGAACGTTTCCCATCCTAATTTAGAGTCGAAAATGACTAATCCCATAGATAAAAAACCAGAGCCTGATCCTAAAAGAGAAAGCGGGCTTATTAGCCGCACTGGCAAATGGACCGGCAAGCAGATGTTGGGCCCCTACATTCACGCAGGGAAAACCTTATCTGGAAGCCTGTCGCGGATCTCTCTTAGTTTTAAAGAGTTGTTTGCCCGATTTCGTCGGCCGGGAACCATCAACCATGATGATTACCTCTGGAGCCAGGCTCGTGATGAGAAAGCCGCGTTTGAAGAGCTATATGTTTCCAACAAATGGACAGCGGCAGGGCTGGTAACCCAGCGTAAAGCTATCCGTCGGACAAAATTCGCAATGATCATCATGCTTTGGATTTTGTTCTGCCTGACTCTTTCCTCGGTCTTCTATATTGGCAACGTCTTCCTGTTTTTTGCTATCCCCGCCGGCCTCTGCATGATCTTTATTGCTGGTATCCGCGCATTCCAATTTGCACTATTTGAGGCCCAGTTGGACGAGCGCGCGTTGTTTACGTTCAAGCAATTTATTTCCCGCGAAGATCTCTTTTCGCGCATCTTTACTTAAGGGGTCGTATTGATGGCTACTTTTTCAAGTTACGTTCGTTCCGCGCTGTTTTCCCTGCTCGTCATTTCGACAGCCGCCTCCGCGCAAACTCGCGCCGTTGATTTGCCTCCTCATATCCCGAGTGGTTGTGTGGCTGAAGCTGCTCAACGCTACGTGCTACCGCAAGTTGTTCTTCTCTCTATCATGAAGGTGGAATCCGGCGGGAAAGTTGGCGTGGTCGGCAAAAATACAAACGGCACCAAAGACTATGGGCCGGCTCAACTTAACAGCAATTCTTGGGCAAAGGTGATGACGCAAAAATTTGGAATCTCTGTGGATGAGATGACGAACAACATGTGTCAGGCGTTGATGTCACAAGCCTATGCAATTCGAAGCGAATGGAATGGTTGCATTCAAAGTGGCAATCCTGATGTCTGGTGCGCGGTAGCTCGCTATCACTCCCCAACAAAGAAATATCAGGCCATTTATGTCAATAAAGTATGGATTGCTTCACAGAATATGGTTAGAGACGGGCGTTTCTGAATAGAATTTAATCCATATACTGCACGTTAGCATATCAATACGCTATACTAGATTATTCATAATCTACTGCTGCGTGCAACATAAATGGCCACTCCTAAACAAGACACAAGCGAAGACGGAATACTGATCTGGGCGTTTTTATTTCTCGTTTTACTGGCGCTTGGGTTCGGTGCCATTTGGCTTACATCTCATACGGCCATCGTTTACAACTTTTCAGCCGTTCTCAAATTTCTGGCCATTCCGTGGTCATGGGTGCCACTTGACTACCCCCGGCTCGTAACTCAATGGCTGGAACAGGACTACCAGCTGTGCCGGAGCGCTCCTGCTAGCGTTTCCTTGGGTAGTTGGCTGCACTATACCTCCCTTGCATTTACACCCTGGGTCATCGTTCTGGTGCCGGCTACGGCCGGTCTCCTGTATCGACAAGCCAAGTATGTAGAGTCAAGTCGGCTTCAACGACGATTCAAACCTGAACAATTGGCAAAATTGTTGATGAAGCGATTTCCCAATATCGCTCCCACCATATCCATTCAAAAGCAGTTGATTGACGATAAGTTGCCTGGGTGGCGTCGTCAGACCTTCCCCGAAGAACTGCTCAAAGCAGGCAAAATTAACGGGAAGCCGGTGATCGTCAACAACGCTATCGATCGGGAACGATTGAGCCTGTACCTGCAATTACCTGGTGCCGGAATGGCTGACCACCCTGAACTGGAGGGACGTCGTCATATCCGAATGTTGGGTCGACAGATGATCGACTTGCCTCGAGATGGCGGAAAGAAGGGGATTATTTATCCCGATCGCTTTAGTGGCCCAGGTAAGGTTTTGTTCGCGATTCTCGCCTCCTACGCCTTCGGAGATGCGATAGGTAGAGCCGAGAGCAAGCACCTTCGGGATGCTCTGAATCGAACATCATTTGGCTCCAAGACGGGGATGGCCAATCTGTCGATACCTGAAGTGCAGCTTGTCTTTAATAAATATCGAAATCATCCCCTATCTATTCAGCTCTTCGGCACCTTTCGATGGGAATACACCTATCTGTTTGAGCTTTTGAATCAAGCTCGCAAGAACGGAAAGCTCGGCGGCGAAGATTTCCTTTGGCTAAAGCCGACCGATCGGATCATGTTTTACGTACTGGATACCGAAGGCAGGAAAACACCACCGGCGGAGGCAGCTCTGGCGTTCTCTCAGCATGCTTTCGAGAAGGCCGTTACGAAAGCCGGCAGACTTCCACTCGTTAAGAACCTGACTACTGGCCAAATGGAGCACGTTGTTTTTACCGAGGCTACGATCGACGCCTTTGCCGAAGAGTGGCAGCACTACGTCGATGGAATTGATGACGATGACAGCTGGTGGAAGGATAAACGCGTTTGGGATATGCCAAATTCGGCTCTTCAAGAATACACGGCGCCCGCGGCGCCAGCTGCTGTAGCAGATACCCATTTTGACCAGGTAAGTCGCGAACAACAAACTTCTGCTGATGCTGCTGAAAATACCCGGCTGTCGGACGCTGCGCGCGAGCTCATGCCCGAAGCCTAACTAACCCCACTAATCACGTATCCCATTATTTATAAGGTCTCAACTCGCTATGAATCTCAATTACTTCCGTCGACTACAAAAAAACAGAACCACTCAGGGAATTGCTGCGGATGACGTATTGCGCGAAGTTCCGATCATCGTAAGAACGTCCGACGAAGATATGGCCGTAGCGATTCGTTACACCACGTCCGCTGGAAGTAACCAAAAGCTGTTTGACGCGCGATTTGTTCGCCTTGGCAAGCTATACGGCTTGAATTCAGAAGTGCCTGTTCCTCAACAATCCTTGCGCATTTCCGTGGTGCGAGACGGGGAGAATTTTACCGTTCAGTTTGAAAATCTTCCTTTCGGCTGGGCAAATGAATTTGGTTCGAAATCAGTTTTCGCGTCGTCGCGCGCCGCAAACGCATACGCTCTTGCAGCCTTAAACCGGTTGCTCGGCACCCCCGATCGCTATACCAAAGGAGCAAGAAAAAATACTGGAACCCTGATATGGGCTGTCGTACTGGCATTTTTGTTCGGCGGTCTATTGTTCTCCAAGGGCGAAAGTAAAGCCGTTCCGCCGCAAACATCTACCCTTAACGGAATAGAGGCATATCGCGCAGGCAAGAGCGTTGAAAATGGCGAACTCCATCTTTCTGCCGAGCAGCTGCAGGATTTGCGCAGCATCGCCTCCCGGGCAGGGTTCCCATTGCGACCTGTGAATCCGAATGGCACGCCATTTTACGTATTCGCGGACCCGGCATGCCCACACTGCAAAAACTTGGAGGTAGAGCTCGATAAGATGGATGCGAGCTGGAACCCCGTCATTATCCCAGTCGGAATACTGGGGGATGATTCAATGCGGTCGGTTTCGATCATTCAATCTGCACCCTCTCTGGAGGTTGCCGCTGACTACTGGAAATCGGCAATTTCTGGAGACATTCTGCCAGATCCCGCTTCCTACGCCGGCACACAAAAAGCCCGGGTTACCCAAGCCTTTTACACCTTACTTGGACTTCGTGGCACGCCCACAATTATCTCAGCCGACGGACGGGTGATCGCGCAAGAAATCTCGTCCAGTGACCTGGCTCAATGGTTAAGGAAGTCCGCACAATGAAATCAGATACCTCAAACACAATGAGTAAATTCGTTCGCCAGGCTCTTGGCCTTTTCAATCGCAAAGACCCTGTTACAACGCCAGATCCCGCCACCGCGGATGCTGCTGGCCCGGGGGATGGAGCAGTTCAATCGCACCATGCAGTGCAATCAGAGGCTGTTCAGCGCGTCGACGCGATGCTGAGGGGAATTGGGAGGGGATGGACTGAAGCTGCTCTTGGTCGCCTCGTGACCAGGTCTGCAAGGAGCGAAGCATATCAGGGGATTCTGGAATCAGATCCCAAGGAACTGGTTGCGTTTCTGAAGGATATGGCCGGCGCCGCTCCGGTACGCATTTTTCCGGAGAAGTTGTCGCATCCCGAGCGTGACAATTTGATCCAGGCTTTTCTCGATGCGCTTTCACAATCCCTGGTGACGCGGCGCACTATTTTTGTGGCCAGTTCATTTGCCCCCTCCCCAGCTTCTTCAGAAACCTCCGAGCAGTCTGAAGCAGCATCGTCAACCGATACACGTCGCACGGTTGCCTTAGCGGTGATTGCCGACTGGCGGGCTCATATGTTGGGGTGGATCGATACAGGCGCATTTGAAACGGCCTGTGGTGCCATTAAACAGCCTGGTGCGTTATCCGACCTAACAAGCATTGGATCGATGATGGTTCAAGAACAGCGAATCGTCATCATGGCTGTTTGGGTTGGCGTGATTGAGGTTGTCAATAACGCCTTGCAAGACGTCCGCACGTTCTAAAAAAAGGTCTTTACACCCGGCCACAGTTCCCATCGTGCGTTTCACAACTACCAGCGCAAATATTCCATGTCCTCACATCGCCATATCGAATCACGTCACGAAATCAATCTCAAGCAGCGAATTGTGGACGTGCGCCCCTGGGGCGAACGTACCGCCGAAAAATTGACAGAGACCTTCAATTCAGGTTTTTGTGCTTCGGCCTTGCTCATAGCGACTTATGAGTATCCCGTAATTTTGCCCGTTACTTTCGGTTTGATTTTGGCAGGCCATTTCACTGTGATGAAAACGAAGAGCTTGCTCCCCTATCGATATCCGATTGGAAGCGTCGATCCAGAAACGAATAAGGAAGGTCAAGGTATTTTGTTCCTGGGCAGCGTGCGCTCTGACTCTCCCTTTGAGCGTTTTAAGGAGGCGTGGCTCTCTGATGATGATCTGCGTAAGCATTGGCTAATCCTTGGCTCAACGGGATCAGGAAAAAGCGAAATGCTCAAAGGCGTGTTTTATAACGTCTTGTGCTGGGGCTCAGGTTTTTTTGCCGGCGACGGGAAAGCTGACAACAAGCTTCCTACTGACGGATATACCATGGTCCGCGCCTTTGGCCGCGATGACTCGCTTCTGTATTTGAATTTTCTGCTGGGTGGGAAAACACCTCAGGAAGTTGCGCGATCCCGCCGGCGGCGTACCAATAAAATCAACCCTTTTTCTGGTGCTGACGCGGACACGATTATTCAGATGGGCGCCAATTTGATGCCTAAGGCTGAAGGCGACGGCAAGTCTTGGCAGGAAAAAGCGTTGTCGTTATGGCGTGCGGTCGTTACAGCTTTGTGCTATCGACGCGATACGCAAGGCGAAACGCTATCGATCGGTAAGATCATTGACTACCTGTCTCTGAATTCGATGGAAGAGCTCTATCTTGCTGGTTACGATGAAGCTCAACGTAACGGTGGCGAGTGGTCGTACGGATACGCCGGCATTAAAAATTATCTCGATTCAGGCTGCCCGTCATACCAGGTTGAAAAGCTTCTCAAGAAAAGCGGCAGAGTGGTGGACCCAGCGCAAGTTGCCCCTGCTGGCCCTGGTGCCCGGCCGCGCGCTGCGCCACCGCCAGGCGCCAATGATCAGGACAATATGGCTTATGAGCAGCATGCGTACAGAACTGGCCAACTCATGCCGGTGATGAACCTGCTCGATAAAACCTACAGCTATATTTTCCGTGCGTCGCATTCAGAAATCGACATGATCGACGTCGCTTTGCACAATCGGATTCTGTTTTTGCTTATTCCTTCGCTGGAAAAATCTAGTCAAGAAGCAGAAAATTTGGGCAAGCTAACAATCGCATGCCTTCGCGTGATGATGGCCAAAAATTTGGGATCAGAGATCGAAGGTACTCGCGCAGAGCTGCTGGATTCAAAAGCCACGAATGCGCCCTACCCTTACGTTGCCGCCCTTGACGAACTCGGATATTGGTTTTCTGACGGGCTTGCCGTAATTTTTGCCCAGGCACGCAGTTTGGGCCTGAGCATGATCGCGCTCTCACAAGACCTTGAGAAACTCACGGAAGGATCTCGCGCCGCTGAAGCTGGCGCCATGCTCGGGAATGCAGTCAATAAAATCTTCATGAAAATTGACGATGCAAAAAAGACCTGGGATCTCGTTCGGGAGACTGTTTCAAAAGCTTATGTTGCGGTCTATTCCAACTACGAAGCCGCGGGGGACTTTGGCTGGAAGAAAAAGAGGGATCTCAATGTCATGGAGATCGAGCGCGTTTCATTTAATGAACTTCAATCACAAAAGCCCGGTGAAGCTGTCGTCAATGCACTTGGAAAAACCACTCGCATTTCGACGTTTTTTATGGGCGATTGGCTCGATAAATTAAATAATAAAAAATTCCATATCAATCGTTTTCTTCAAGTAAACGCCCCTAGTGTTGACGCAATTAATAGGTTAAGTATTCCTGCCTCGAATCGGGGTAAGACAGCCTATGACCAAGGGAAGATCCTGATGAAGTACCTTAGGCATCAGTTGCAAATGCCTGTTGAGGTTTCCTACAATCCGGTCGTAGATGCCATCAGCGAGGCCGCCAAGCGCATACCAGCAACCGTTGGTCCTGTTGAGCGTGGCATCCTGCTTTATCTGGTTGCCGAGGCGGCAGCTGGTGTCGGGAGTCCAGTACCAGGTCTCTTTGGAGAGGCAGACGAGAGTGCCCAGATCAGACAGTCGCAGCTCCGTCGGGATGAGGACACGGGTTCAAGTAATAATGGTTCTGAACCTGGTGCCATGGGTGCTATCGATCCGATGATTGCCCTGATGGCGGGTGGTGCAGAAAACATTGGCCGGTTAATGGCCTCTGACGGACTCATGGGCAACGCCCTGTTCGACCCCTTGTCGTTAATGCGCCGGCCGCAATCTGATGTCCTGCCGGTGTCCCGAGAGAGTCTCACAATGCTTGGCGCAGATATTGGTACGACTTCGCAGCTCCCTCAATCGGGCTCACCAGCCGCCCTCCCCTCAGTTCGATCCATGGAAACCTTGGGCGATGCGCCACTTAACGAACTGGCACAGATGGATCAATTTGCGCATCTTGCAAACGTCATTTCCGATGATCACGACGATCTTGAGGAATCCTCTGAGCCTTCCGCTGCTGGGTGGATTGGAGATGCTTTGCGAGCCGCAAGTATGATGCGATATCAACCAAGAAGCGTTGATGATAGTGTCGTTGGCTTTACGGACGATACTTTCGATGCTTTGATGGACGTTGAGGAGCAACTAGGCAGTGTAAATCCTGACGCGTCTGCCCGTACCCTCCAGGCAGTCGTTGCGGCCAGGTTGACTCCGGATACCATCGCGCACCAGGGCTTAGATATCGACCATATGATGGGCTTTTTTTCTAGCATCACTCCCGGCAACGATAATCGTCCAGGCTAACAATTATTAGTCCACGGTAAAATATTATCGTCTTATTGATGCCCGCCACCACTTTGGGCATCAATAAGTCTCACAAAATCTATTTTGTATTGCCATTCGCACAGAGTCTCAAAGCGGATTAAAGAATATCCGAGATTCTTTAGGCATCGATAAAATTAGAAAAAACTGGATTTATTGCCCCTCGCTGCATCTTCAATACTCTCCAAGCGTCACTAAAACAGTGCTTATCCAAAACATCCTGTTTTGCAGTCGTTTTATTGAGCATCTAAGTCACCTTGGGTGTAACCAAGTTACTGCGAGCTTCAATGTTGCTCTACAAGGGTCGTAGGAACACCTCATTGCCACTGAGAAGCGTTCCTTCATATGCGTGACTCTTTGATATCATTCACGCATATCTTGGAACGCTAATGCCCGGGCTTTGCCCGTGGACACTGGGTTCCCTGCCAGAATGTGACTTGCCCCCGTTCCGTAATATGCGTGAGTTTGCGTTGCATTTTTTACGCATATGACGGAACGCTTGTGTTGTTGTATAGCGGCAGACACTGGTTTGCCTGGTAGAAGTTGTACAGCTACCGTTCCTTCATATGCGTGATTCTCTGATAATTCCTTCACGCATATCTCGGAACGCTTGTGTAGCGACATAGCGGCAGACACTGATTTTTCTAGTTATATCTGGCTATCGCCGATTTCCATTGTCGGGGTAATGTGCCGGCACGATGTTGCTGTTGCCTGGGAAAATGTCTCTCGCATGCGTTCCTTCGTATGCGTGATTTTTTGAGGGTATTTCTACGCATAACTCGGAACGCCCTTCTATCGGCTATGTGGCATCGACAGGTCGCTTCGGCCGGTTCTAATCAACTAGCCTAATCAACTACCGTTCCATCTTATGCGCCGTACCAACCTATACCTAACTTTGCGATGTATTCTCACGCATATGAAGGAACGCTTTTCTTTCGACACTGGTTTGCTTGGCCGACCTGACTACACGCACTTTCTGATTTCTGTTTGCATCGCATCAGCAAACAGTCGTTCCTTCTTATGCGTGGTTCTTTAAATTTACTCGCATATTTTGAAGTGCTTTTGTCACTTCATTACGTAGCATCCAACCGACTTGAGGTGTAGATCGTGCTGACTCTGAACATCAAGCGTTCCTTAATATGCGTAACAATGTAGCTCATCTATTCTTTCTCGATCGGTCTGGTTTTATGGGCCTGGCTATTGTCTGTATTTAATTTGGTTTAGGCTATGCTGAGGCTAATTTCTCAGTTTTCAATGCTTCATTTTTTCTAAGTCATTGATTTATAAGGAGTCAATTGAATTGATTCCGAATTTCCATGGTAGATCGACAGAAAAACTCTGCATTCACACTGAATTAACATCAATTTTACGAATTTTGAAATGCTCGGCAGAATGAGCGCGCTATAAAGTTCTTCGATTTCAAAGAGCGTCCCTGACGAGATCATGTATCCGATTCTGAATCTTCAAATTTTGATTTCAGATAGGAATCCTCTACCTATATCATTCAACACTTTGTGCATCATCTCGTTTCCTACCAGGGTAACGATGCTCCTGTCTCGCCTGATAACTTCAGCTGATTCATGAAACATTCGGACGATAGATCCGTCCGGCGCCTGAAATCGTTTGTGAGCATATTTACGCAAATCATCTTTAAGGCAACGTCGAACAGCTGGTGGCATCGCGGAGTTATGCTTGGCTTGACTGTTCCCGGGCGCATTGGCTGTCCCTAAGGGTTGTTTTGCATATGTATTGTCGCTACTTGTTGGTGACCAACTTGTCGACGCCGACTCTCGCGCAACTTGTTCGGAACGGCCTTGGTAATCATCCGGCTTCGCAATAACCGACAACAAATACTTGACCAGGCGGCCACCGGTAATTTCCAGCTTCATCACATACTGCCATGTCGCTCCCCAGACGTCTTCCAGTCGAGTGCCCGCAAGTTTTGCAACATGCCGCAGTTTGCAAATGGCACCGTCATACACTCCAAGCTCACGAAGAATTTCAAGTGATTCGGGCAGTTTAGCTTTGCTGGTTTGCGGCTTTTTGTTTTCGCTTTTTGAATTTGAAACTTCTGAAAATTCCTTATAGATCTCTTTTACATCACTACTATGGTTTACGTTAACCCTATAGGCCGGCGGACATTCTTGTTCACTAAGCCGATT
>Ga0206979_1096_pt1 | contig 15000 bp, 16 predicted proteins | sample Alteio_BWMinCont_19_FD_153463 | JGI IMG/M metagenome (GOLD analysis project Ga0206979, IMG submission 153463) | Enriched cells from forest soil in Barre Woods Harvard Forest LTER site, Petersham, Massachusetts, United States -... | ecosystem: Environmental > Terrestrial > Soil > Temperate forest >... | reverse complement strand
TCAGCAAACATCGATTTAAAGCAGGAGTTAAGTAAAATGGAAATGTAGCAGGCCCGTAAAAAAGGCCTGCTTGTGTTTTGAGAATGTCGCTTGTTATCGGGTAAATATATTTACTTCAGCGATAAACTACTCAACGCTGCAATATGAATAATTCCAAATGCCGACAATAACCATAGGATAACAAGAATCACAACCAAGCCATTCAGAATTGATTTGATTCCTGCGGCCATAGGGACATAGGTATTGATAACCCACATCAGAAAGCCAACGATAACAAGAGCAATAATAATAGTAATAATAGGCATAGGTGTTATCCTAATTAAATCCAATTAGCATGGCTTTGGTCGCCACCGACATTACCGTAGAAAGCCGTCTCGCATGCAGTTGGATCACCCCAACGGCCGCAATAACTTTGTGTATTACCATAACGATGACTACAAGAACTGCAGGATGACGAGGTATAAGAAGGGTAATAGCTACTACTGCATGAACTGCAAGAATTATACGTATAACACGAACTTGAACCACCACAATCAACAGATCCTTGTAGGCCGTAGGTAGAACAACAGCCGCTCAAAAGTCCGAAACAACTCATTACAACGATTAATATGGCTTTCATTTGAAAATCCTCCGTGTCAACGATGTGAAGGCGAGTAAAACTCTTTATTTCCAAACGCGCTTTTCTTATGTGTTTATTATATCATGAAGCCCTTGTTCTTTGGGATGCAGTGCGGTTCATTGGCAAAATGAATGCGTAAGCCTATGCAATCACTTGAATAAATGATGCTTTCTTTTAGTGATGCATTACTGGCAATTGCCTGCACCCTGTATTTTTTGAGAGGTTTTAGATTGGAAAACATCAATGCTACCCCATATGCAAATTTAGATCCGCACTGTATTTTAGATGCTATCGAAAGCATAGGCTTTAATTGCAATGGCAGTTTGTTCGCATTAAACAGTTATGAAAATCGCGTCTATCAAATTGGTATCGAAGATGAGGCGCCCATCATCGCAAAGTTTTATCGCCCCCAGCGTTGGTCTGATGCCGCGATTCAAGAAGAACATGATTTTTCCAATGAATTATTTCAACTGGAAATTCCTGTGGTATCGCCTCTGGTTGCAAACAATGGTCAGACCCTCAACCATTTTCAAGAATTTCGTTTTGCCCTTTTTCCCCGACGCGGTGGGCGCATTATGGAATTGGATAACTTGGATCACTTAGAATGGATGGGACGCTTTATTGCACGCATGCATGCAATCGGCGCATGCAAACCCTTTCGGCATCGTGAACGTTTGGATGTTAAAACACGCGGCTACAATACGCATGAATTTTTAATCAAAAACAATTTTTTCCCGGAAAGTTTAGCGGATGATTTTAATAAAGTAACGTTAGAACTTTTACAAAAAGTTGAGGAACGCATCGCTGCAGCTGGCAATGTTGCCTATATCCGCTTGCATGGCGACTGTCACGCCGGCAATGTTTTGTGGAATGATGAAGGCCCACAAATTGTCGACTTAGATGATTGCTTGATGGGCCCTGCCGTACAGGATCTGTGGATGATGATTTCAGGCAACAATGAAGATCAAGTCAATATGCAAATGGAGCGTATTCTTCGCGGTTATTGTGAGTTTTATGATTTTGATTATCGTGAATTACAATTAATCGAAGCATTACGCACTTTGCGAATGATTTCCTACTCAGCATGGCTGGCCAAGCGCTGGGACGATCCGGCTTTTCCTTTAAATTTCCCTTGGTTTAACACACATCATTATTGGCAAGTCCATCTAGAAGATTTACGCGAACAGCTTATGCTTTTATCACAATGAAAGAACCCGTCCTAAGGATGGGTTCTTTCAAACCTATAGATCTCGGGGACGACCGATTAAATGCAAAATGAGCGAAACAAGAAACAAAACCAAAAATATAAAGAAAATGATGCGGGCTATTTCAGCCGCAGCTACCGCAACACCAGTAAATCCTAATATGCCTGCAATGAGAGCCACGATCAAAAATGTAAGTACCCATCTCAACATAATGAAATCTCCTTTCCTTAGGGTTAACCCTTAAAGAATCTGCAATTGAACAAAAACACCCGGTTAAACTCGGGTGTTTTTGTTAGGCGGTTTACAAAACTTACTTAGCTTTCTTTGCAGAACGACGACGCTTTGCACCACCTGCTTTTCTTTTAGCTGACTTTGCTTTCTTTGCTTTTTTTGCTTTTTTCTTTTTAGCTGGTTTCTTTTTTTCAGCTAGAACTAATTTCTTAAATTTAGCTTCCATTTTCTTTAATGCTGCAGCCGCTTTTTTTATTCTAACGCCAAGTGTTTTTGATGCAGATCCTTTTGCTTTTTTCATGATAGTTCCTTTAAGTAATTGAAAAAAATATTATATCATAAATTGTGTGGCTGACAAATAGTCAAGACTTTTTGCAGCATGCTGATAACTTAAAGCGTATCAGTGACCGATTAATAGCGTGAGCGCACGACACGTCTGCGAAACTCTGTTGATGAGGTGTTATGGCCGCGCGAGGTATAGCCATTTGGTACTCAGCTCTTTAGTCTAGACCATGAATGCGGACAGGATAGGGATCCCCACCAATAAGTTTATTTATATTCAAACTCGACAATGTTGTTTTCTTTTTGTGTTCATTTTGCTAAGAACTGTCAAAATACTATCACTTTGAATGACAGGACAAGCTTTTTACACTAAAATAATAAGATAAAGGGCAGGTCAAGGAAACGCTATGAAAATCCTTGTTGCAGATGATTCAAAAACGAACCTCGTATTGACATCTGCTGCCCTGAAAAAACTGGGTCATCAAGTCTTACCTGCAAAAAGTGGCAATGAAGCCATTGAGATTTTTCAACGTGAACGCCCCGATCTTATTATCTTAGATGTCGTTATGGAAAATATGGACGGCTATGAATGCGCAACGCAAATCCGTCTGCAAAGTCCCGAGGATTGGATTCCTATTATTTTTCTGAGTAGTAATGTAGATGATGAAAGCATTGCTAAAGGAATTAACGCAGGAGGGGATGACTACCTCACCAAACCGTTCAGTGAAATTACGCTAGCCGCAAAAATTAAAGCTATGCAGCGTATTGCTGATATGCGCTACCAATTATTTGAGACCACAAAAAAATTATCTATTCTCTCTGCAACCGACGCATTAACCGGTGTCTATAATCGCTTCCAGTTTGACAGAACCATACGCGAAAGAATTGCGCGTGCGCGGCGTATGGGAAATACATTCGCCTTATTCTTTCTTGATTTAGATCATTTCAAAACAGTGAATGACACTCAAGGACACCAAATAGGCGATTTACTTTTAAAAAATGTCGCAAAAAGACTGCTTAGCTGTTTGCGAGTGGATGATTTTATTGCGCGCATGGGCGGTGATGAATTTGCTATTATTTTGGAAGACGGTGATAGCACTGAGGCTGCAGATACCATTGCGCAAAAAATTTTAGAGGCCCTATCCCCTGCACACCACTTGGATAAGCAAATCGTTCATATTAGTTCTAGTATCGGTATCGCTTTTTTTCCCGTGGATGGCGACGATCAAGAAACCTTAATTCAAAATGCCGACATGGCGATGTATTATGCTAAAGATATAGGCCGAAATAATTTTCAATACTTTTCTGAAGAATTACACGAAAAGCGTCGCAACCAACTCATTTTAGAAAATGGCTTGAAATTTGCCGTAGATCGCCAAGAAATCATAATGACATACCAACCTATATTAAATTTGCAAACAAAAAAAATGGTAGGCATGGAGGCATTGGCAATTTGGAATCACCCGACTTTGGGGACAATTTCCCCCGATATTTTCATCCCCATCGCAGAAGAAAATGGGTTAATTGATAGCATTGGAAAATGGATATTTAATTTAACGTTCCAGCAGTGCTCGGATTGGGTATTAGCCGGACATAATAACTTTAAACTTTCTATCAATATCTCCTCAAGACAATTACTCCAAAAAGCCTTACCCCAGCAATTAAAAAACTTACTTTACGACACCAAAATTCCGGCACAAATGCTTGAATTGGAACTAACCGAAACTGCAGCCATTGCGCGCTCAGAATTATCTGAAAAAAATATACGTGAAATTCATAACATGGGGATAGGGATTTCTCTTGATGATTTTGGCACAGGCTACTCCTCCATTAATCATTTAAAAATATTACCCATCAGCACGATAAAAATAGATAAATCCTTCGTGAGTAATATCAAAACAAGCCAGAATGATTTATTGATAGTAAAGTCACTGACCGCGTTAGGCAAGAGTTTGGGATTTAACGTTATTGCAGAAGGTATAGAAAATGAAGATCAACTTAAAATGTTATTAGAAAGCGGATGTCCGCAAGGTCAAGGATATTATTTAGGGAAAACATTAACCGCCGGAGAAATGTCGGAGTACTTAAATAAAATTAAATCTTAATCGTGCGTTATAAGGATTTAAGTGATGAACACATTATCAAAAAATAAAAAACAACTTTTGCAATTCATTGTGCGGAAGACCTACATGTGCATCCCATTAGAATTTGTCAAAAAAACATTACCCTTACCAAAAGTTGAAATCATTCCAAATGCACCTTTCTATCTTGTTGGCCTGATGAATTTGGCTGGCAAAAGCGTTCCTATTATTGACCTTGCAACACGATTAGGTTTATCGCGCCATGGCGAAAAATACACGATTTTTAATCCCGTTATGCTTTGTCAATCAAAAACAACAGAGATAGGATTAGTCGTCGATGAGGTGTTAGGTCTATGCGAAATTGATGAAGACGCATTGCAAATGCACGAAGAATTTAACGACATTAATTCACCTTTTCTTGCGTCGGTTTTGGTTAAAAACAAAATATCATTATTGCTTAATGTCGAGCGTATTCTTGCTATTGATCCTGCTAAACAACATCCCGATTTCATCATTAACGAAAAATTAATTAACTTGGTGCACAAACATGAATAACTCAATTAATACCGAAGAGGAATTCTCTGTGACAATGATGAAGAGAGTGCGGGCACTTGAAACTGAATTAATAACCACGATTCGTCAGCGCTTAGGTTTAGACATACATAAACATCAAGTTGATATACTGCATAAAACCGTGCTTGATGCTTGCCAAAAATTTAATCTTGAACCGGAAGCGTATCTTAGCATGCTAACATCCTGCGCCAACAATTCAGAAATATTAGAACAATTAGTCACAAAAATTACGATTGGAGAGACCTATTTTTTTCGTGACCAGAAGCAAATGAATTTACTGAGAAATCAAATTTTACCCACGTTAATTCAAACCAAGCGCGAACAGAAAAATCTGTCATTACGCATATGGAGTGCTGGGTGTGCCTCAGGCGAAGAATTATATTCTATTGCCATTATGCTAAAACAGCTGTTGCCAGATATCAATCAATGGACACTACATTTGCTAGGTACCGATATTAATACCCATGTTTTAAAAAAAGCGTTGGATGGTATTTACAGTGAGTGGTCAATGCGGGGAGTGGACGATACCATTAAAGAGACTTGGTTTACTCGTACAGACGCGAACTATCGACTTTCACCCGACATTCTTCCTATGGGAGAATTTCTTTATTTGAATTTAAATGACAGCCTATATCCATCAATTTTAAATGGAACAAATGCGCAAGATCTTATTATATGTCGTAACGTCTTAATTTATTTTGACAAGAACAATACTAACCGCGTAATGAAAAAATTAAATCAAAGTTTAGTTGAGGGTGGATATTTAATCCTAGGCGCATCTGATCCCGTGGATCTAACCGGGACCGACTTAATCTTTCATCATCAGTCAGGTTTGTTATTTGAACGTCCACGCATTAAAGCCTTCTCATTAAAACAAACGACGCCTAAAATACACGAAAAAACCAGTCACAAAATACAAGGGCTTGCACAGCCTATCGCAAACTTAACCCCGGCCATCGTTAAACCTGCGATACCCATCAACACAGATGTTATTTCAAAATTACTCAATGAATCACGCTGGCAAGATACGCTGGATGCCATTGAGATATATAAAAATGCCACGCAGTCTGCATTTCTTAGCGTTGCAGAAGCAACTGCGTTAGCCAATCTTGGCGAGCTTGAAAAGGCAACGGAGCTATGTGAACAGAGTCTAAAACTCGACGCCACAAATAAAGATACGCATATCTTGTTCGCCATGATTTTAATTGAATTGAATCAATTGCAAAAAGCCGAAAATGAATTGAAAAATGCATTATTTCTTGATAGAAGTTATGTGATAGCTCATTTTCAGCTAGGACTATTGCAATTACGCATGCATCAGCTTGATGCCGGTATTAAAAGTTTAAAAAACGCTTTAACTATTGCCGCGACCCAAAATACTTCTGACACGGTTCCTGGCGCGATAGGATTGAATTATGGCCGGCTAACGGACATATTGAAGCATGAACTTGAACTCCACGTTACCTCCGGAAGTTTAAATAATGCAAATAGATAAAGATGAAAATATAGGTGCAGCTCACTTTATGCCAGAAGATCAGGCTGACGTTAAAATATTGGAAGACCGGGCAAAATTTTTAGCTAGCATTCCATTACAGACGCAGGAATCTACCCATCTTATTCACTACATTCGTTTTCGGTTAGGAAAAGAATATTATGGTATTACCTATGAATTTGCTAAAGAAGTCATGAAAAACTTTCATGTTACCTATCTACCTCATGTAGTGGATTATATTGATGGCGTTATTAATCGACGCGGTGCTTTGATTGCCGTTATTGATTTAAAAAAATTATTCCATCTTCCCCATAGCAAGACCGATAATCTCTATGCAATTATCATTACCGCTAAAAACATGACTTTGGCATTGCTAGCTGATGATATCGAGAGTAGCAATGAATTTGAATTAGCGCAACTGAGTCCACCCTTTTCCGCAGAAAGTAGTATTAAACCCGAATTTATATTGGGATTACACAAAGGACACACTGCTATTATCAATATCGATTCAATTCTAAAAGAATGCTATGACCATTTAAGCGCATAAAAGGATTAAGTATGGCGATGGATCCTAAGTTCTTACAAGAGTTAATCCAAACCTTTACGGTTGAGCTTGATGAGCAATCTCAAGCAATGACCGATGCACTACTCAAACTCGAAAAAATGGATTTAGACCACCCTAATTATAATGATACGATTAATACAATTTTTCGTGCCGCTCATAATATTAAAGGAGCTGCCCGTGGAATAGGTATTACGACAGTAGGCGAAATTGCTCATCAGATCGAATCACTTTTTACAGCCGTACAAAAGAAAACGCTTAGTCTTACTCCTGAAATCATTGATATCAGCCTCATAGCTGTTGATAAAATGCGTATAGCAATGAACGCTTATATTCATAAAACAGATTTGCCTTTTGATCTTCCTGACTTTGTCGCTCATTTAGCAAGAGGTGAAAAATTTACTGAAAAAAATGAAAAGTCACATGATAAAAATACTCAAAGCAAACTTAATACTGATAACTCTATGCTCAAAAGCCCAAAAAGAACGGAATCACACGATTACAAAAGTAAAAAAACCGTGCGCGTCTCTGTCGATAAATTAGAGCATATCTCCGGCTTAATGGAAGAACTTCAAGTTAACAAAATTTCGATAGAAGAGCACTATAAACATCTTGCTACGCTGATGGCTAAAACAAAAAATTTAACTTACATATGGAAAAGGACTTTTCCCAAAGACTACAAGTATAGCGATACCCATTTACAAAAAGTTATTCAAACTAGCAATGATATGTTACTCGATATCAATCAATCTGTTGACTACCTCTTTAAAAAAATTCGGGGGCATGTCAATGAATTATCGATAATTTCGAATTCGCTGCAAGATGAAACACGCATGATTCGTCTACTCCCTGCCTCAACTTTATTGCGAGATTTTACGCGCACTGTTCGCGATATGGGTCAAGAATTACAAAAAGATGTTGAACTTATCCTTCACGGCGACGACGTACAGCTTGATAAAATGGTTCTGGATGGCTTGCAAGCTCCTTTAGTCCATCTTTTAAGAAACGCTATTGACCATGGTATTGAAGATAAACTGACCCGCTTAAAACAAGGCAAGTCGGAAAAAGGTCATATAACAATTGATGTTATTGATGAAGGAAATCAAATTTTAATCGTAGTAACCGACGATGGCAGCGGTATCGATATTCGAACCATTGCCAAAATTGCAGAAGAAAAAAAATTAGCGACTCAATCTGAACTAGAAACTTTAACCGATAATGATATTTTAGAGTTTATGTTTCATCCTGGTTTTTCGACAAAACAAACCGTGACATCCATTTCAGGACGCGGGATAGGGCTTGATATTGTAAAGTCTGGCCTGCAGGATCTGAAAGGCAATGTGACTCTCTCGACTGAATTAGGTATCGGCACGACATTTTACTTAAGAGTACCGCTAACATTATCTAGCGAACATGGTTTAACGTTAATATGCGGCGGTGAATTATTCGTTATTCCAATATTTGTCATTGAGCGCGTCATTATTGCTTCTCGTTCTAACATTATTGAAGTTGAAGGCAGCGAAGCAATTCTTGTCGATGATATAGCCGTACTATTACGTAAATTATCAGACTTATTAGCCATTGAAGAAAAAATTCCCGCCAACTCAGATAACCTCTCTATCATCATCGTCAAAAGTGGCAGAAATCGTTTAGGGATTATTGTTGAAGAAATTGTTGGCGAACGCGAAATTGTCATAAAACCCTTACAACCCCCTCTTGCCAAATTACCCTATATTGCTGGCGGTACCTTGTCAGGCACAGGCCAAGTCATCATAGTATTAAATATGGCAGAAATACTGAATTCCACTTTACAAACGAGCAGAGTTACTCGTATTGTCTCGCTGAATAATGAAACCAAAAAAACAGAAGTTCCTCATATTTTAGTCGTTGACGATTCGATTACTACCCGAACACTCGAACAAAATATATTACGCAACAAAGGTTATAAGGTCACAACTGCAGTCAATGGCAAAGAAGGGTGGGACATTTTACAAAAACAAAAATTTTCACTACTTATTACCGATATTAATATGCCTATTATGGATGGGTTCACTTTGACTGAACACATAAAAAAAAGTGAGACACTACGTGATATGCCAGTTATTATCATTACCTCAATGGGAAGTGAAGCTGAAAAAAAACGGGGCTTAGAAGTCGGTGCAGATGCTTATATCATCAAAAATGAATTCGAATCCGGCGAGCTATTACGCATTGTTTCGCAACTGGTATAGTTATGATTAATGTATTAATCGTTGAAGATTCTGATACTATCGCCGCTGTTTTTGCACGTCTATTTAAAACCAAAGATATGCAAGTTATTGGACGCGCAAAAAATGGCAAAGAAGCCATAGAATTAACAGAAAAATTAAAACCAAATGTCATTACAATGGATATACAAATGCCAATTATGGATGGCTATGAGGCCATCAAACATATTATGGCAAACACGCCCGTACCGATTGTAGTCATAAGCTCTATCATCAATGATGAAAATCTTAATGCTACTTTTCAAGCCTTAGACGCAGGCGCGGTCACGGTTCTGGCAAAGCCCAGTAATATTATGGATCCTGCTGTATCTAAAGAATTGCAACACATGGTGGATATCGTACGCACCATGTCTGAAATACATGTTGTTAAACGACGTTTCAACAAAATAAAGCAACCCGCCAAGGTAGCAACACCTCACATTTCCAAAATGCATTATCCTAAAATGGAAGTAGTAGCAATTGGCACATCGATTGGCGGGCCTCATGTTTTAAATACGATTTTACCCCATTTACCTGTTAATTTTCCTACACCGATTGTTATTGTCCAACATATGACAAAAGGATTTATTGTCGGTTTTGCTCAATGGCTAGATAAGCATTGCAATATAACCGTTAAAATTGCCGAGCAAAATGAAATTTTAAAAAAAGGCACAGCTTATTTTGCTCCTGACTCCTTTCAACTTAAAGTTGAAAAAAAAGATCAGCAGTTACGTGCTCGTCTAGTCAATGAAGCCCCGGTTTCAGGCTTCTGCCCTTCTGTTACTGTGTTATTTCAATCAATTGCCTCAGCCTGCGGTAAAAATTCAACGGGAGCACTCTTTACTGGTATGGGAAATGATGGCGCCATAGGATTACTTGAGCTGAAGAAGGTAGGAGCTCACACTTTTATACAAGATCAGGCTAGCGCCGTGGTATTTGGTATGGCAGGAGTGGCTGAATCGTTGGGTGCCGTCAAGGAAATTATTGCGTTAGATAAGATAGCCGCACATCTCTTAACAATTACCGAATTTTCTTAGATGATTTCTTTTTAAAGAGATGACGATGCGTAAACTGTGTATGGGTGAACAATGCTCCAAACAGTATTATCATCCACGATACATAAATCCATAATAAAAAAATGGGAATCGTTGCAAAAGTGCCGTAGATTAATTCATAGCTGGGAAATTGCTTGATGTAAAATGAGAATACGCGTTTGGCAACTTCAAATAAACATGCCGCGATAAAACCACCAAATAAGCCATCCCGCCAAAATACGCGAGCGTTAGGCACAACAACATACAACAAGGTGAACAGCATTGTGTTTATTAAAAGAGGAATTAAACTCAGCACACCCGCTTTAATGCCCAGCCCTACAGTTGCATCCCGAACCCACGCAATCGAAAATAAATACGTACTGATTAATACGTCCAAACCAATAAAAAGTGGAACGACTAAAAGAACGAGCCAATATAAAATTAAGGCCGTGACACGTTTGCGTCGATTAGGCACTCCCCATATCTCATTTAACGAATGCTCCACCGTAACAACAAGCATAATTGCAGTAAAAAATAAAAAGAGAATGCCCACTATAGGCAAATGACTGGCTTGCTGCGTGAAACTCACTAAATAATATTGAACGGTTGCACTGGATGTGGGTACGAAGTTTGTTAAAATATATTCTTGAGCGAGATTAACTAACTTAGTGAAGATCGGAAACAGCGCCAGAAATGAAACAAAAACAGAAAGCAGCGGTACCAATGCCAGCAAGGTCGTAAAAGCCAATGCTGAAGCACGATAAGTATAATTCTCAGAAAAAAAACGCCTGAGCACCAAGCAACCAATCTGCATCCAATTTTTTAATTGCCTGCGCATATTATTTATTCTCTATTCATTATCAGCCAACAATGTCACATTGAAACGAAAGTTATTTCCCCCATGCTGCTTGACGTAATACATGGCTTTATCCGCGACATTCAGAATTTTTTCTATATCATCTCCATCGATTGGATAAATACCAATACCAATACTGATCGTTATTTTTAATTCAAGTTCACCAATGAACACCGGCTCAGCCATTTTGCGGCAGATTTGTTTTGCAATTTTAGCGATTTCATATGGATTTTCTATTTGCTCAAAAAAGACCGTAAACTCATCACCACCCAAACGTGAGACAAGATTTAGATCGTCTAGAATTTCTTCTAATCGTTCAATCATAATCAATAAGAGTTGATCGCCAATATGATGACCGTAAGCATCATTGACCTGTTTAAAGTTATCCAAATCCATATAAAGAAGAGGGACTATACAATGGCTTTGCTTTGCTCGTTCGATGGCCGCAGAAAAGCGCAAAACAAACAAATTGCGATTTGCGACATTAGTTAATGGATCATGAGTAGCTGCTTGCTCAAGCTTCATATTGATTAGTTCTAATTGTGATTTGGCAGCAGACAAATCGGTTAGCAGACCATAATTCTCAAATTGTAAGGTAAAAGCGCTTTTTAAAATCTGATAACTTTTGATAATTAGCAATATTAAATAAATTAACAAAACACCAATCATGACTGGGATTAATGGATTAATATTTTTCATAAAAAATAAATTGACGATAAGTGGAAGAAGGCTCACTGAGATAAAGCTTAACGATGCAGAATAAACACTCGATAACGTTGGCACCGATGCTGCAGCTAATCCAATGATAACCAGAATAACTAACATTTGCTGCGCGGTATTTGTCGCCGGGAATAACACAGTGGCAGCTAAGGCCCAGACACTTGCTCCTAAAATTGCACCAAGGATAAATAGATTCCACCAAATAGAAATACGGGACTGTGGATCAGTACTTTGGGTAAATGCTAATAATACTAAATAGCGAATAAATGTAATCAGTAGCAGCAATCCATACCATAGGCTGAGTTTTTCAGCATATTGAGGATCATAAAGGCCTATGATAATAATCGTGCCACAAATTAGCTGACCAAGCAGCCCTAATGCTATTTGCTTATAAGCAAATGAAATTAAAGAAAATTTAACTCTTTGCGCCACGCTAAATTCGGCGGCTTGTTTCCCCCCTTTCGAAAAATCAAAGTTTGTTCTTTTCACCATAAGCCCAAACCTCATTCAATGATTGTATATTTATTATACGCTAATTTTTAACGCCTTTCTGCATTAATATAGATAAGATCGTTTTTTTGCATTATTATTGTTTTCATCGATATAGGAGGTCTTATGTTAAGTATTGGATTAATGTCGGGCACATCCATGGATGCCATCGATGCCACATTGCTCAAAACCGACGGACAATACAAAAACGAGGAAGTTTCTTATGTTACGCAAGTCTACACACCCGAATTTAAAATTTTGCTCAAAGCGGCTGAGTTCACGGCACAACATCACCGAAAAAACGTCGCTGCAGCTAACGAAAATTTTTTAGAAATGCTAGCAGTATATTTAAAAAATCACCTTGGGATCGCAGGCAGCCATCTTGCTGAAAAAATATTAGCTTTGCAAAATGACTTTCAAGAAAATACTGGCACCTGTCTCAGTTACGATGCGGTAATCACATACTCAACGCACTTACATGCTGAAGCTGTCACGCAACTGCTAGCAAAATCAAAAATATCGGCAACCGACATTGATGTCATTGGTTATCATGGCCAAACATTACTGCACTGCCCTACTGAAAAATTTACGCTGCAGGCTGGCGATGGAAAATTACTTGCGACGCTAACTGGCATTCCTGTTGTGAATGATTTCCGTAGTTTAGATATGGCAAACGGGGGACAAGGTGCACCGTTTGCACCCCTTTATCATCATGCGGTGGGTAATGACGCTCTTAAAAAACAAGTCAAGGCAGGATGGAGTGAAGCCCAAATTCGTCTGAGCTGGGAACCGAGGTTAACGGAATTCAAAAAACTGCGAAAAAAATATTTGTTGTATAAAGATTTTGAGTAAACTAGTGGCATTGTCATCCCGCGCAGCTTTTAGCGCTCATCATTACCCACAAATCCTCACTTGTCTGTTAGCTTTTTTTTATATTGCACACAGGTCTGTCGCCCCGCAAAATTTTCGTCCATTGATTCTGACAAGAATACCGGTTCATCACGAAAATTTGTGCGGGGTCTGGTAGCAATGGCACTACCTTAAGGAATAACGCCAATGCTCGTTATTACGAGTAGACCAACCCCAATAAGCGGTAAGTTTCGTAAAAAACACCGTCATTGCGAGGCTGCGAAGCGTTTAGCCGTGGCAATCCAGGTGCCTCGGTAATGCAAAAAACAGTGATCTTAAGCTGAAACAAGCCTGGATTGCCACGGCTAAACGCTTCGCAGCCTCGCAATGACGGTGTTTTTTGCGAAACTTATTGCTATTGGGGTTATATGCTAATCGCAATAACGATCATCGGCCTTATTCCTTAAGGTAGTGCCATTGGAGACAGACCTGTGTGCAAGGCCAAGAAAAAGCTAGTATCTAGTGAGGATACTTATGGGTAAAGGTAAGCGCTAAAAGCTGCGCGGGATGACAAGATTCAAAGTTTTTTAAACTTCACCTTCGCCATTCCAGCGTGAAGTTGTGTCGGCAAGAACACCCACATCGAGGTTTGCGCAGCCATTCCATTTATAATTTGGTTCAGGTTCTTCGAATACACGCTTGATGAAGGCTTTAAACATGATAATTTATCTCCATTATGATAAAAACCGCTAATGTTATCATCATTCTGCGGGAGAGTGGAACCGGTAATTTTTGTTGTAGACAACGAGGTTGTGATAAAATTTAGTCTACAAAATATAGGTTGAGGACCATTGCCATGCTACCCACTTTCCATGAAACATTGTATGTGATTCAACACAGCATTTCATTTGCTGGAATATTAATTATTTTGTCGGGCGTTGTTATCGCCTTGGTGCAGTACTTACGTTATTTTATTGTTAATACCCCTTCAATCGCAGCAACAGGTATCGATATCATTCGCTCCAACCTGGGACGCGTGCTCATTCTGGGTTTAGAATTCATTGTCGCAGCAGATCTTATCGGAACCATGACGACGCCAGATTATTACTCTGTTGGTATTGTTGCGTGTATCGTTGCAATTAGAACGGTATTGAGTTACACCATCAACCGTGAAATTACAAACCTACATAAAGAAGACATCTAGCAACGACGGTCGGGGTAATGAAGTATGCCGCCGCAAACCGGCTTTGAAACAAAGGTGTATGAAGGATAACTAGTAGGTAGATTTTTCAAACGCCGTACGGCTAAAAAAGCAAAAAGCTGTGCTTCCAATGTTTTGCTATTCCAATTCAGTTCATCCGCATTGAGCAGCGTATCTTGAGAGGGTAATCTATTTTTTAATTCTTGCAAGATAACAGGATTATTCCAACCGCCGCCGCTCAAAATCCACACCAGAGGCGTTTTGGTCTCTAAGAATTGGCTGCTTTTGATAATACTGTCAGCGGTAAAAGCTTCAAGGGTTCTGCAAGCATCATGGAAGTTTAGCTGATATATTTCTGCGGGAAGTTGCAAATCATTAATGTCCAATGATTTTGGCGGCGGACAGGAAAAGAAATTTCTGTCATGAAGTAAAATCGATTTTTCATACAGTAAATGCAACATGTCATCATTGACTTTACCTTTGCTGCCATGCTGCCCATTGTAATCCATTTCTTCCTTGCCCTGAGTGTGAAATTTGATAAATCGATCTACGAGTCCATT
>Ga0206979_1095_pt1 | contig 15009 bp, 10 predicted proteins | sample Alteio_BWMinCont_19_FD_153463 | JGI IMG/M metagenome (GOLD analysis project Ga0206979, IMG submission 153463) | Enriched cells from forest soil in Barre Woods Harvard Forest LTER site, Petersham, Massachusetts, United States -... | ecosystem: Environmental > Terrestrial > Soil > Temperate forest >... | reverse complement strand
TTATGATCTCTGCGACATTGTTCTTATGAAAACCAACTACAAGTTTGGTATCCTTACAATCGTGTGACGAAACGGGGTTTTGAAAACCATAACACCTTAGGGCTATTTCAACATTATCAATGTCCTTTAAACTATCAACGAGATTGATCAGGATCTTTTTTGCGGCTTCCATCCTGGTGGTATTGCCCCATTTACTTTTCATGCTGCCGGATGCATCAAGCACAAATAATATACGAGTGTGTTCTTTTTGAGCGCCAAATGATCTGGCCTGATGAAGACAAACAGATGCTAAAATGGTGATTAAAAGGATCTTTAAACGCATAATCAAAAACTAAATCAGGCTACAGGGTAAATCTTGCGCAAAAATACATATTTAATGATGTGGAGCCCATAAATGTTTGCTGTTTTGGTAGTAAGCAGATATAAGCACCTTTTGCATTCATCTTTTGTTAACATACAAAGTCCTAACTTTGAACCGGAATCAATGATCCCTGCTTGCGCAGGCAAGAATGATCAATGATCAATAATTTGGAGAGCCCTTTAGAATTTACGCTCTTTCAAAACGTCTTAGTTAAGGTAATGACAAAATTATTATCAAAACCTGTCCCGATTATTCGGGATTATCTCATCACTAAATTATCATATTGACATTCATGCCCAAAAGCAAAAGAAACAAAAACACAAACAAATCCAATTCTCCGCAGAAAGGCGGAGACAAAAGCAAAAGATCTGTAAAAAGTTCTCTCGTTAATTTTTTAAGAAGTAACTCTACCGAGCCATTCAATTATAAGCAAATGGCCGACAGGCTGGAATTGCGAAGCACTGCCGAAAAAACGGCTCTCATCGACGCACTTGAAGAACTCCTGCAGGAAGGGGCTCTCGAAGAGATCAAGCGCGGTAAATATAAATCCCTGTCCATTACCCAATATGCTGATGGAAGGGTGGATATGACCAAATCAGGCTCAGCATATATTATAATAGATGGTATTGAAGAAGATATTTATATCTCCCCATCCAAAATGAAAGGCGCATTCCAGGGAGATACTGTTAAAGTATTATTGTACGCCCGAAGCAAAAACCGTCGCCCTGAAGGTGAAGTAGTTGAAATTCTGCAACGCAAAAAAGAACAGTTTACAGGGATCCTCCAGGTACATGAAAAATTTGCATTCCTGATTCCGGACAGCAAGAAAATACCTGTCGATATTTTTGTACCCGTAAGCAGACTTAATGGAGCCAAAAACGGCGAAAAAGTCCTGGTTAAAGTCCTGGAGTGGGCCAGTGAAGGTTCAAAAAGTCCAATTGGTGAGGTCATTAAGATATTTGGCAAACCTGGAGAACACAGTACGGAAATGAATGCCATTATTGCTGAATTTGATTTGCCGGAGGAATTCCCGTATGAGGTTGAAAAAGAAGCAAAAGCAATTCCTGAAGAAATAACGGAAGAAGAAATTGCAAAGCGATGGGATTTCAGGGGGACGCCAACTTTCACCATTGACCCTGAGGATGCAAAGGATTTTGACGACGCCCTTTCAGTGAAAAAAACAGCCGCAGGTTGGGAGGTAGGTATTCATATTGCCGATGTATCGCACTATGTAAAAGAAAAAACGGCTTTAGATAAAGAAGCACTGGAACGCGGGACATCAGTATATCTGGTTGATCGAGTTATACCTATGTTACCGGAAAATCTATCCAATAATTTATGTTCTCTGAGACCAGATGAAGACAAGCTCTGCTTTTCTGTAGTTGTGGTACTTGATGAAAACGCAAATATCAAAAAGGAATGGTACGGTCGCACTGTAATCCGGTCTCAGAAGAGGTTTTCTTATGAAGAAGCCCAGGAGGTGATCGAAACGGGTGAAGGTGTATATGCCTCTGAACTGCTGTTACTTAACAATCTGGCGTATAAACTGCGTGAAAAGAAATTCGCCCATGGCGCTATTTCTTTTGAAACCGAAGAAGTGAAGTTTATACTTGACGAAAATGGAAAGCCTACAGGGGTTTACAAGAAAGTTCGCAAGGACGCGCATAAACTCATAGAAGACTTCATGCTTTTGGCGAACAGAAAGGTAGCAGAGTTTATCTTTAAAAAGGATGAAGAAATGCATGATCGTCCCTTTGTATACAGGGTACATGATACACCTGCAGAAGAAAAACTGGAAAACTTTGCAAAAGTAGCCGCTCGTTTCGGGCATAAATTAAATTTTACAACCTCAAAAAGCGTTGCGGCTTCGATGAACAAGCTGCTTGCTGAAGTTGAAGGCAAACCTGAACAGAATATCTTGCAAAATCTTGCCATACGCACCATGCCAAAGGCATTTTACACCACGCATAAAAGCAGTCACTATGGATTGGCATTTGATTACTACACACACTTTACCTCGCCTATAAGACGATATCCTGATGTTATTGCACATCGCTTACTGGCGCTTTACCTGGAAGGCAAGAAAGGCATTGATCAGGATTATATCGAATCCCAAGCCAAACATTCTTCTGAAATGGAGATCAGGGCAGCCGAAGCCGAACGGGCATCCATCAAATTCAAACAGGTGGAATACATGCTTGACAAGATAGGAGATACATTTGAAGGATTGATCTCAGGGGTTACCGATTGGGGTATCTATGTGGAGATCATCGAAAACAAGTGCGAAGGCATGGTTCGGATGAGTTCGCTGGACGATGATTATTACGTGCTGGATGAAAGTCATTACCTGATCCGCGGAACGAACTCAGGCAAAATGTACCAGCTCGGAGATGTGGTAAAAGTAAAAGTGATTGAAGCCAATCTTCAACAAAGGACAATTGATTTTGCTTTCGCGGAAGAAGAATAAATAAAAAAGCAGGAGCTCCATGTATTGAACCCCTGCTTTGATTAAGTTATACTTTTTCTATTGGTTTATAACATTATATAATCCCGACAGATTAGGTGAAAGGACTATTTCTGTCCTGCGGTTAGCTTGTTTGCCATCTGGAGTATCATTTGATTGAACCGGGTGGTATTGGCCTTGACCGGATGCAGTAACTGTGTTGGCATCGAGATTGTAATCTTTGATCAAAACACGGGCAATAGATGTAGATCTGATGACACTTAAGTCCCAGTTATCTTCAAATTTTGCAGTTTTGATAGGTACATTATCTGTATAGCCCATAATTTCCACATTAATATTTTTGCCACTGCCGTTCAGCACTGCAGCCAATTTCCCAAGCGCTTCTTTTCCCTTAGGATCCACAACGGCGCTTCCTGATTTGAATAGCAATTTTTCCTGGAGCGCGACATAAATTTTACCGTCTTTAACATATACACTCAACTCATCAGGTGCAAAGCCTACCAATGCCGCAGAGATAGAATTTTTAAGTTTATTCATCGTATCTCTCTGCGAATTAATGAGATTCTCAAGGTTTTGCAGCCTTCTTGCCTGTTGAGCAATCGTCATTTTTGAAGTTGCTGATACCCTGTTTAGTTCATTGATGGCATCTTCGTTTTGTTTTTCAAGTTCACTTTTTTGGCTTAGTAGGTTGCCTTTATCAGCTTGTAAACCATTGAGCGTGGTATTGCACTCGCCAAGTTTGGCGTGGGTATCTAAACTGTCGCTGTGAAGCATATCTACACGCTCTAAAGCGGCTCTGTATTTCTTTTTAGACACACATGATACAGACAAGAAGATTGTAAGGACAATCATCGAAAAGAATAAAAATGACTTTTTCATAATAACTGGATTTCTGATTTTAATGAATTAATAAAGGATGAACAACTCAAAGACGAAAGAGTTGTGAACCTTAACCTGTAATCATTAAAAACCAATCCAATACCTGAAATCAGGACATATAAGAACTACTTATTTCTTAATAAAAGTCCCGCTGCCATTAAACTCTGATTTAGCCACATAATAAAAATACAGACCCGGTTTGAGAGTTTCGGTATTGAGTTCTATCCTGGTGCTATTTCCTGACTCGCCAAGGTTCTTGAGTATCATCAATTGTCCCAGGGCATTATAAATTTCAACACTACCCTGACCATTAGTAGCCGGAACAGGATAAATGTTTATCCGATCGGTTGAAGGATTTGGATATGCTGAAAGTCTGGCCTGAGAAGGATGGAATAACTCGAAGCCTGTATGCAAAGGTTGGGATTTAAGTTGTATCTCGTCAACAATTAATATAGTACCTGCATGTCCTGTACCACCGTTATTGCTGACATTGCCACGGGTGCCGAAGTCAATTTCCATGCTGTCTGGGGCAGAAGATAATGAGAAAGGTATACTGAACATGGTATAAGTGCCTGTAGAGGTAAGATTAGCATTACCGCTAAATACATTTATACCGTTCTTAGTGAAATTAATATTGATAGCGGCTAAATCACCCTTTACAGGGGCAAATTTATAGTACCCTATCAAAGTATCTTTAGTTCCGGTATAGGCAACGCCGCCCTTAGGGCTGCCATTGTGTGTAGGCCTTCCATTGGTTATACTGGTTTCGCCTCCATCCGAAGTTTCTTCTAATTTTATGGCATACAGCCCCTTATAGCTATCTGTAGTTTGATAAATTGTACCCGGGTCGCCATCGCCAAGCCATCCATCTGGCGATTCAATATTGGTGGTTGTCCAGTTTTCGAAACCTCCTCCTGGAATAGGAGGCATGGTGCCCGAACCCGTAAAAGCAAGAGCATCCAGATATAAAGTGCTGCCCGGAATAATCCCAGTTGAGTAATTGCCGTTATTGCTGACAATCCTATACGAGGAGACAGCTCCAATGATTACAGAGTCAGGTGTTGAACTAAGGTTTACATTGAATGAAAAGGCAGTATATGCTGAAGCCTTTCCTAGTGTAAACCTTGTCTCGCTAATGATGGCACCGGCTTTTTTAAAAGCAACGATCACTGCTCCGGAATCAATTCCTGGTGAGCTATATTTGTAGTAGCCAGTAATATTGGTTGGTTTAGCGGCATAAGGAATCCCCCCAGTTAAATTGCCATTCCCCGGATTTCCATCTAATATATAAGCGCCTACAGTATCTACGCCATCAGTTACTGTTTGTAATTCAACAGCATAACTTCCTGAGTATGCTGAAGTTGATTTAAAACAACTTATTTTCCCGATTTGTGGGATACTTTGACTATTCGAATTATTCCATCCGTTCAATACATCAAAAGGCGTTGCAGTCCAGCTTTCAAAATTTCCATTTACGATAGTCTGTCCCGATGCCATGAGAGGCAGGAAGATTGCAAATGCGAGGTATTGTTTAATTGATTTCATTTTCTTAAAGATTTGTTAATCATTATGCAAAGTGCAAGACAAATCTCAGCAAAATGAATTTAATAAAAGAAATTTTTTTTAATGGGGGATGAGGCACTAAACTACTTCCCCAAAGAGATCATACTCCATGGCGTCATTGATTTTGACGTTATAGAAATCACCGATCCTTAGATAATTGTCATTTGAAGCAGAAATAAGCACTTCATTATCCACTTCAGGTGAATCAAATTCGGTGCGGCCGATCCAGTTATCGCCTTCTACGCGATCAATCAGAACTTTATAAGTCTTGCCTATCTTTTCCAGGTTTTTTTGCATGGATATTTCGCGTTGAACATCCATAAGGCGTTCAGCTCTTTCTTCCTTCACTTCAGCCGGGACGTCATCTATTAAACTGCCTGCGTGGGTGTTTTCTTCATGGGAATACTGGAAAACGCCAAGCCTGTCGAAACGTGTTTTTTCAACAAATGCCACTAATTCTTCAAAATCTCCTTCTGTTTCTCCCGGATAGCCAACCAGCATGGTGGTACGCAGGCATATTTCGGGCATTCTTTCGCGGATCTGGTCGATCAGTTCATAGGTTTTTCGCGCGGTTATCCCACGGCGCATAGACTTAAGAACATTGTCGCTGATATGCTGAAGCGGCATATCGAGATAGTTGCAGATGTTCGCACGCTCTTTCATTACATCAATAATTTCGAGTGGAAACTGGGTAGGGTAGGCGTATTGCAACCTAATCCATTCAATGCCATCGACATCGCTCAAGGCACGGAGAAGATCATCCAGTCTTCTCTTTCCATAGATATCGATCCCATAGTAAGTTAATTCCTGTGCGATAAGGATCAGTTCTTTAGTGCCGTTTTGGGCAAGATATTTAGCGTTAGCAACCAGCTCTTCAATAGGAGTAGAAACATGTTTGCCGCGCATGATCGGGATGGCGCAAAATGAACAAGGCCTGTTGCATCCTTCTGCTATTTTGAAATATGCATAATGAATAGGGGTACTCAAAAGTCGTTCACCAACAAGCTCATGCTTGTAATCTGCCCCCAAAGATTTCAATACCGCGGGCAGTTCTCTTGTCCCGAAAAAAGCATCTACATGAGGCATTTCTTTTTGCAGATCCTCTTTATATCGCTCAGAAAGACATCCCATTACGACCAGTTTTGCTATTTTGCCTTTTTCTTTGGCCTGAGACCATTCCAGGATCGTATCAATGGATTCCTGCTTGGCACGGTCAATGAATCCGCAGGTATTGATTACAACCGTATCGCCTTTACCCACCTTGCTCTCATGCTGTACAGATACGTCATTGGCCTTTAGTTGGCCCATAAGTACCTCAGAGTCCCAGGTATTTTTAGAACAGCCGAGGGTGATGACATTTATTTTAGAAGATTTTGTCGGTTTTGTGCGCATGTTTTCAGTCATCAATTAGCAATCATCAGTCAACAGTAAAGACTGATAAACAGTTCTTATTCCGATAATAATCAATCTTTAAACAATGAATTGATAAAAGCTACTTTATCAAACGGTTTCAAATCTTCCATTTTCTCACCCAGGCCGATGTATTTGATCGGAATCTGAAACTGGTCGGCTATACTGATCACAATTCCTCCCTTGGCAGTACCATCAAGTTTTGTAAGAGCGATGGCATTGACATCTGTTGCGCTCATAAACTGTTTGGCCTGCTCTACTGCATTTTGCCCTGTAGAAGCATCCAATACCAGCAAAACCTCATGGGGCGCATCAGGAATCACCTTTTGCATCACATTTTTGATCTTTGTGAGCTCGTTCATCAGGCCTACTTTATTATGAAGCCTGCCTGCGGTATCAATAATCACCACGTCCATATTCTTAGCCACTCCAGACTGTACAGAATCATAAGCAACAGCCGCAGGGTCTGCACCCATGCCTCTCGATACAATCGGCACATCTACGCGTTGGCTCCAGATGGTGAGCTGGTCTACCGCAGCGGCCCTGAAGGTATCAGCGGCACCAAGTAATACATTGTTTCCGTGTTTCTTGAACTGGTAGGCCAGTTTGCCAATGGTGGTGGTTTTACCTACTCCATTTACACCTACCACCATGATCACATACGGCAGGCCTTTCTGGGGCTGGTGGCTTAGCTTGTCGAAACCCACCATTTTTGCCTGGCCGTTTTCAGCGATATTAATTGGAGTGATCATTATTGGTCTTAACGGATATCTTTTATATGACGCAATTTAATTTTTTCTTAACATACGCTTTTTTCAAAATGACTTTACCTTTGCGGCGAAAATCATTTTCAAAGATTATATGGATAGTTATTCGAGTCAATTAAAATAAATCTCCCGCGACTCGGATATGTATTAAGCATATCCCTGCCGTTGGAATTAAAAAATACGGCAGTGATTAGGAATTCGGAAATTAGTCAAACAATTCAAGAGCAACATCATGGTGAGCATCATAAACATGGGCTATGCCATTGTATTTGTTCATTTTCTAAATATAATCTTTACGAATCTTACATGGCAATGGTAGACGAAAGGATACGCATTGATCAAACAAACAGTACCCGGTTCTGGGTGCTCAATCCCCAGCTTTTTATTCCGATTTAGTCCACATCATTTTTAAGATCTTCAGTTTTTAATGCCATTCTGTACTTACTAGTACTGCAAAGGGCCTGTTATTATAATAAATATATTTAACGCCTTGATTTTAAAACGATTAAAAAGATACAATTTGAACATTTTTTAATTTTACATCGTCATGACTAATAGAAATAAAAAAGAAAGCATGACCCCTTCATTAAATTCTCAAGCAGTTAAAATCCTTCAAACTATATCAGGTGAAGAAAGCACTTCTTATTTCAAGGTGCTTGATACTGATCATGAAGGTTTAAATGAAAACGCGGCAGAAGAACGTCTTGAAAAATATGGCCTGAATGAAATAGCGAGCAAAAAGGCTCCGGCATGGTATATCCAATATTTACAGGCATTTATTAATCCATTCATTGGAGTTCTTATCATCATCGCCATGGTATCCTTTGTAATGGATGTCCTTATGGCCGAACCCGGCGACAAGGATTATAAGACAGTGATTGTGGTTTCAATTATGGTATTTTTAAGCTCAACTATCCGTTTCTGGCAGGAGTTCAGAAGCAATAAAGCCGCCGAAGCCTTGAAATCAATGGTGAAGACAACTGCAACTGTTATTCGTAGTGGCCAAAAATCCGAAATCGATATCAAATACCTTGTCCCGGGAGATATTGTTCAGCTTTCAGCAGGAGATATGATACCGGCCGACTCAAGAATCATTCAATCAAAAGACTTATTTATAAGCCAGGCAATGCTAACCGGCGAATCATTTCCGGTGGAAAAACGCGATAATCCTGTTGAAAATGCTGATTCAAAATCTCCATTAGAGCTTGAGAATATTTGCTTTATGGGGACAAATGTGTTAAGTGGCGTTGGAACGGCCATGATTGTAAATACAGGTCAGGACACTTATTTCGGTTCCATCAGCAAAACCCTTACCGGGCGTCGCTCAGAAACAAGTTTTGATAAAGGTGTAAACAGTGTTAGCTGGCTTCTTATTAGCTTTATGATAGTCATGGTTCCGTTGGTATTTATAATCAATGGATTGACCAAGCATAACTGGATGGAAGCATTTTTGTTTGCGCTATCTGTGGCAGTTGGCTTAACACCTGAAATGTTGCCTATGATAGTGACGGCAAACCTCGCAAAAGGGGCGGTGAATATGAGCAAAAGGAAAGTCATTGTAAAACGCCTTAATGCTATTCAAAATATCGGTGCCATGGATATTCTGTGTACTGATAAAACAGGCACCCTTACAATGGATAAGATTGTTTTGGAAAAGCATCTGAATGTGTATGGCAAATCGGATGATGAGGTATTGAAGTGGGCTTATCTGAATAGTTTTCACCAGACAGGTTTAAGAAATCTGCTGGATGTGGCAGTTTTGGAGCACGCGGCTGAAGTTCATGGCCCGCTACAAGTAGAAAATTTTAAAAAACTGGATGAAATACCATTTGATTTTCAACGCAGACGGATGTCGGTGATACTTGAAGAAGAGAATCATAAACAACTACTTGTATGTAAAGGCGCTGTTGAAGAAATGCTCGATATCTGTAAATATGCCTTAGATCCTGGTCATCATGAGCATATTCACTTTGCACCACACCATATCATTCCTATGACTGATGAAATAAAGTCAAACATCATTCAGAAGGCGAGGGAAATGAATGAAGAGGGGATGCGGGTATTATTGCTTGCTGTAAAAGAATTTGATGAACGGCCATTAACTTATTCTATTTCAGATGAACAGGACCTGGTACTTACCGGATTTATAGGATTCCTTGACCCGGCTAAGCCTACTGCAAAACCTTCTATAGAAGCGCTTCAAAAGTTAGGTATAAGTATCAAAGTACTCACGGGTGATAATGAAATAGTGACACAGAAGATTTGTAATGATGTTGGAATCCCTGTTACCAATATTATTCTTGGCAATGATATGGAGCTGATGACTGATGATGAATTGGGAAGCAGAGTCAATGATGTCAGCGTCTTTGCCAAACTAAGTCCGATGCAGAAATCAAGGGTTATTAAAGCATTACAGGCAAAAAATCACACTGTGGGTTTTATGGGTGACGGGATAAACGATGCCGCAGCTCTAAAAGATGCAGATGTGGGGATATCTGTAGACACTGCAGTGGATATTGCTAAAGAAAGCGCAGATATCATTCTCCTCGAAAAAGATCTGATGGTTCTGAGAAAAGGAGTCATTTATGGTAGGCGGACATTTGGGAATATTATCAAGTATATCAAAATGACAGCAAGCAGCAATTTTGGAAATATGTTCAGCGTGTTGGGCGCCTGTGCTTTTCTTCCATTTCTGCCAATGCTTCCTGTTCAGATATTGGTACAAAACCTCCTTTATGATATTTCCCAAATATCAATACCATGGGATACCATGGATGCAGATTATATTGAAAAACCAAGAAAATGGGAGGCAAGCAGTATATCCAGGTTCATGATTTTTATTGGGCCAATAAGTTCGATTTTCGACTACGCGACCTTTTTCGTAATGTTTTATATTTTTAAGGCCAATACACCGATGCATCAATCTCTTTTCCAGTCCGCATGGTTTGTTGAAGGGTTGCTAACTCAAACACTGATTGTGCATATCATAAGGACCAAACATATTCCATTTGTACAAAGCTGGGCGGCAAAACCGGTTATTATACTCACTTTAACCATCATGGCTCTTGGTGTTTTTATTCCGTTTTCTCCCATTGCCTCCTCATTAGGTATGGTAGCACTACCTTGGTCATTTTTTCCATGGCTGATTTTGTTTCTGGTTACATATTGCATCCTCACACAGTTTGTAAAAGTATGGTTCATTAAAAAATTTCACAAATGGTTATGAAAAAGCCGGTGTCGCGCAAACAATGGATTATCGCATTTATTATTGTGATTTCCTTTACAGTAGCAGTTGAACTGTTGCTTAAATTTTTGAAAGTAAATTAATTAAGAAGCTCAAAATACATTAAAGACAAAAAATAATTTATAAAAATGTTCTTTTCCAAACTTACCCCTATTTTGGCGCTGATACCCTTATCTGTCGCAGCGCAGTCAAACACTGATTCATCAAAAGCCGAAAACTGGACGCTTCATTTCCAGCAAACGGTTGTTGGCCAGTATCATCCTGACTTTACGTCTCCTTATTCCGGACTTAACAGCCAGAATGCCAAAGACGAACCCACTTGCGTTACTATTACATCAACCATATTCCTGGGCAGGCGATTATGGCAGGGTGGCGAACTCTATTTCAATCCGGAACTAAGTGGCGGGCAAGGCGTGGGACATACACTTGGAATCGCAGGCTTCCCAAATGGCGAATCATACAGGGTTGGAACCACATTGCCTGTTATTGCAATGGTTAGATTGTTTATCAGGCAAACAATTGATCTTGACACAAAAAGAACTGATAAAATTGAAGACGGCGTGAACCAGCTTCCAGGATACGTACCTGATAAAAGGCTCGTTTTTACCGCAGGCAAGTTTTCTGTCACAGATATTTTCGATGCCAATTCCTACAGCCATGATCCTCGTTCCCAGTTTTTGAATTGGTCTATTATGAGCGCCGGGGCCTGGGACTATCCTGCTGATACAAAGGGTTATACCTGGGGCGCCGTTGGTGAACTGTTTTATCCCGGCTGGTCTCTGAAAGCTGGAATTACCATGGTGCCCTCATATGCCAACGGACCTGTTTTTGATGATAATGTTACCAAAGCCAATTCAGTAAGTGTAGAATACGACAAAAATTTCAAAACGTTTAAAAGACCGGGGGTTTTAAGGATCATTGGCTTTTATACCAATGCACATATGGGGAACTACGCCGAAGCTACCAATGATTCACAGTATCACCATGACATTACACAAACACGCGCCTATGGACGGACCAAGGAAGGCTTTGTGGTTAATGCCGAGCAAGAAATAAGCGAGAACGCAGGTCTGTTTGCGAGGTGGAGCTATAATGACGGCAAAAACGAGAGCTGGGCATTTACGGAGATTGATGGGTCCGTTACCGCCGGGGTTTCTTTCAAAGGAACAAAATGGAAAAGACCTGATGATGTTTTAGGAATTGCATTTGTTGTAAACGGATTATCAAAAGATCATGAAGCCTATCTCGCAGCAGGAGGTTATGGGTTTCTGATCGGGGATGGCAAAATAAATTATGGAAATGAATCTATCCTGGAGACTTATTATAATATTAAATGGGGCAAATACCTCTTTTTATCTCCTGATTACCAGTTTGTTTTAAACCCCGCATATAATAAAGACAGAGGGCCTATAAATTTATTTGCGCTTAGAGCTCATGTAGAGTTTTGAGAACCAAAAGAGTAAGAAGTAAGAAGTAAGAAGTGGGTACCAAAGTTTATCGAACAGATTCTTCTCACTTCTTACCTCTCACTTCTCCCTCTTTTACCTTGCAAGTATCAATTTCCCTATTTGAATATCATTGGCTGATTGAAGTTTATAGAAATAAACTCCATTGGTTAGGCCCATTGCATCAAAGGTTGCCTGGTGAAAACCAATTGGTTGATCCCCGTTTACCAAAGATGCTACCTGTTTACCTTCCATATCATAAACATCCAGCGAAACGTTTCCTGCTTCTTTCAGACTATACCGGACAGTTGTTTTAGAAGAAAAGGGGTTCGGATAAACAGAAAACCCTGTCATGTACTCGTTTCCAGGCAGTTTAAAGCCCGTTGTAACTGCTGTATCCGTAAAATAAATCTGGTCTATGGCCAGCAGGGTTTTGGAACCCGGTGAGTTCTGTAAGCTGCTTTTAATCACGATCAAAGCAGAATCAGGATTGCCATTTGAATAATAAAGAGACGTCAAATCGGCAGTATCTATATTGGTCCATGGCAGTTGCGGAGCCAGAGACCCGGGTTTCGAATTATAATCACCTGCCAGTATGGTATCTTCCTGTTTTGTGGTTGTATTCCATTTTGTAAAAAAGAACCCTACCTGGAACTGATTTTGTCTTGTTTCCTGAAAATAAGTATAGTTCATAGAGAAATACCTCGGCCTGCCAGTCATCGCAAATTTTTGGCTGATGATACAAGGGGTTGCCGAATCCAGCATGGGCATATAAATAAATGAGGCGCCATGATATGGATATCTTTCGATTTTTGTGGTGTCTCCGATGCTGTCAATATAGGTATAATTAAATACCTGTCCCTGTGTGGGTTTTCCCTGCACTACGTTCCAGTCAGCAGGCTTATTTATGCCGGTCCAGTTCTCAAAACTGCCATTAGGAATGGCATATTGCGCTTTGAGGAGAGCAGGTGATAATATCGATGCAAAACAAAGGACAAACAAAAAGGAGTTTTTCATAGTCAGGTTATTTCATTCGATTACAAATTTAGGTGCAAAATGAGCTTGTGCTTCATTTTCTGAATCAGGATTTGCAGGATTTTAAGATTCTCAGGAAAATTGTTTGTGTTCTATAAGCTATAGCCATGCTGCAGTCTCAAAGTTATCCTGTTTATCCTTACATCCTGAAAATCCTGATTCAGAAATATTGGCCAAACATCCCCCCCACAAAAAAAGCCGCTCATTTCTGAGCGGCTTTCCTTTATTTCAAGAATAAAAATCTTCTTATTTATTCAATATCAACTTCCCTGTCTGTACACCTGATGAAGTTTGCAGGCGATACATATACACGCCATTGCTCAAACCGTTGCCATCAAAAGTCTGGGTATATAAACCTGGAGATTGATTGCCATTAACAAGGTTCTTAATTTCCCTTCCCTGCATATCATATACAGAAAGGTTTACTTCACCTTCTCCTGTAAGATTATAACGAATAGTTGTTTTGTTTGAGAATGGATTAGGATAGATACTTACGCCATTAGCAGGAGTTACATCTGAAGATATGCCTGCTTCCGTTGTGTTAGAAAACCATATCCTTTCTACATATAATTCCGATGCTGAAGGATTAACAAATTGGTTATTGTATACTATACTAGCAGCATTTTGTAGAAGTATTATACATGAGTCAGGTGTCGCCGTATCCGTAACAGCACTCCAATTCAATCCTACAGAATAAGTAAGCCAAGGTTCGGCAGTATCCTCAGTTGTTGTACCACCATTAGGAATCGTTACAGCGCCCTTAATGAGTGTATCATGTAGTCTGGAATTCCAACAAATAAGCTCAAAAATGGGATATTCAGGAAATGCGCCTTGCATGTAAGCAAGGTTTGCCACCAGGTAAGGATCTTTATGCCTCATACGGAGGTGACAAGCTACACGTCCAAAATAAATGCTTGCGCCTATTGTCCTGCATGACAAGGACAATGCGGTTTTGCCATCGTATACCGGCCTATCTATAAAATCAGTGCCTTTAACATATGCCACATCATTTACCGGATAAGCTATCCCACCAAGGGTATCCCATCCCTGTGGTTTTTCCTCAGCTTTCCCTATTCCTTGCCATCTTTCAAAATCCCCGTTCGGTATGGTATCAAGCGCCTGTGCTTTGATGAAGCCTATGCTGCAAAGCATAAAAGTAAAAATTGTAAAAACTATCTTTTTCATGTTTATTGAGTTATTGTTACCTGCAAATATAAGCGGATGTATTAATATTATGGATACGGGAAAAAAAATAAAATGGTTGGGATAATTTCACTTCAGAAGTTCCACTTTTTGAAAAAGTGGAACTTCTCTATTATTCGTTGGATTTTATCCTCACCCAAGCCATTTCCTTTTGCACCTTTCTTATTTCCCGTGCAGGGGTGCCGAAATAAGCTTTACCACCTTCAAGAGATTTACTCACACCGCTTTGTGCCGATACTACGGCACCGGCGCCAATGGTGATATCTTTGGTTACGCCTGTCTGGCCCCAAAGTATCACGTCGTCTTCAATAGTAGTCTTACCGCCAATACCCACTTGCGCCCCTATCAGGCAACGTTTGCCAATAACAGCGCCATGGCCCACGTGAACCTGGTTATCCAATTTGGTATGTTCTCCTATAATGGTATCGCCACTCACACCTTTGTCTATGGTACAGGACGCTCCGATTTCAACATCATTTTCAAGGATCACCCGGCCACAGGAGATGAGTTTTTCAAAATGGGTTTTTCGGTTTTTATAGTAATAGGCATGTCCGCCGATAACGGTATTGGCATGGATGATCACGTTTTTACCAATAATGGCATTGTCATAAATAACCACATTGGGATAAATCACTGAT
>Ga0206979_1071_pt1 | contig 15015 bp, 15 predicted proteins | sample Alteio_BWMinCont_19_FD_153463 | JGI IMG/M metagenome (GOLD analysis project Ga0206979, IMG submission 153463) | Enriched cells from forest soil in Barre Woods Harvard Forest LTER site, Petersham, Massachusetts, United States -... | ecosystem: Environmental > Terrestrial > Soil > Temperate forest >... | reverse complement strand
GGCGCATCAACTTGGCGGCCATAAATACCAAACATCGATTAATCCTAAATTTCCACGGGCTCGGCCCCGTACCTGTTTGGGTTGGGTCAGCCGAGCGGAAATATTGGTGTGACGTGGATTGCTTTAAATCAATATTAGAGTCTATTAGCGATCTCTCACAACAAGTATCGATCGAAATGACTTTTGATGATGGAAACGTTAGCGACGCCGTTGTCGCCCTTCCGGCATTGGTCGGCCGGGGCCTCAATGCTTGTTTCTTCGTCTGTGCCGGCCGAATCGGTCAATCCGGATATCTGGATAAGTTTGCCATTAGAGAGGTTGTTTCTGCCGGTCTTGAGATCGGGAGTCACGGCTGGGAGCACGTGGATTGGCGTCGTGTTGACGATAAAACGCTGGACATCGAGGTCGACGATGCTCGTAGAAAGATCGCCGACGTTGTTGGTCGGGATGTCGCCAAAGTGGCGATCCCGTTTGGGAGCTATGATCGTCGAGTTTTGCAACGGTTACGACGCAGTGAAAGTGAAATAAAGGCGGTCTTCACTACCGACGGAGGCTTAGCTCCCTGCAGGGGATGGTGGCTGCCTCGAGAGCCGTATAAGGTCTCGTGGGACGATAGGACCTTAACCCGACTGGTTACTCCGTCTTTTTCTATAAACAACGTACGCCGGCCAATCGCGCGATTCATAAAGCGGTGGCGATAGCGGGTCGTCAAGCCGCCATCCATCCCCGATATACCGTACAGACTGATCCCTCTCGAAAAATCACCGCAAAGAAGTAGACGTGCGAATAGCCTATTTCACCAACATATATCCGGCTGTAAGTCACACCTTCATTCGCCGCGAGACTCGTGCACTCGAAGCGCTTGGCTTCACAGTGTTTCGGTATGCGGTGAAGCCGGATGAGAATATAGTCGATCCTAAGGATATACGAGAACGAGAACAAACACGATATATTACGAGCACTAGAGTGTACGAATGGGTTCGCTGTTGTGTTTTCATGTTATTAACCCGACCGTTAGGGGTGGGTGGAGCAATTGTGCAAGCGGTCAAGATAGGCTGGCGCTCCGACCGCGGCCTCGGGCGCCATTTGGTCTATGCGGCGGAAGCAACAATGCTGGCTTACTGGTGCTGCAATAATGCCGTCCAGCATATCCACGCACACTTTGGCACCAATCCAGCCGCAATCGCTATGTTAGCTTCGCGAATTTCAGGGATCCCGTATTCCTTCACAGTTCATGGCCCTGAGGAGTTCGACAAATGGGCGTTTATCGCGCTGGCCGAGAAGATTCGCCGTTGCAAGTTTGTGGTGGCTGTTAGTTCATTTGGGCGTAGTCAGCTTTACCGCAGCGTTGAGCCGGAATACTGGCACAAGGTGCAGGTAATCCACTGCGGGCTAGCTCCTGGCTTCTTCGCCGCGGTTAATAGCCCCGAGAGTACTGCGCGACGCATAGTCTGCGTTGGTCGGCTGAGCGCGCAAAAAGGGCAGTTAGTGTTGATAGAAGCTGCCCGACGGCTTGCGTCGGAGGGAGAAGACTTCGAATTGGTGATCGCCGGCGGTGGTGAGATGCAAGCGGAAATTGAGACGCTAATCGTGCACTACGGCCTGCAGGCCAAGGTGCGTATAACGGGCTGGATCAATGGTCAGGAGGTCCGGAATGAGATCTTGGCCGCGCGAGCCCTCGTCGTACCTAGTTTTGCCGAGGGCCTCCCAGTCGTGATTATGGAAGCTATGGCCCTGAGGCGACCGATCATCGGCACGTTCGTCGCGGGTATCCCGGAATTGGTGCACTCCGGCGAGCACGGCTGGCTGGTGCCGGCATCTGACCTTGACGCGTTGGTGGACGCGATGCGAGCCTGCCTCAACGCGCCTGTCGAGATGCTCAAGCGCATGGGAGAAGCCGCATGTGAGCGCGTGCGTCTTCGCCATAATATCGGTACGGAGGCGGAGAAACTTGCTAATTCATTCAAGGGCCAGATTGGAGTTGACCCCATTTGACGGGACACGCGGCAACGGGGCGGTGGTATCGTGTGAACGAATTCTTTGCGTAAGTTCGTTATCTTGTTGTCTTGGCGTCTGCATCAAAAGGCCGTGCTCAGTGCGCCGGCGGGAGATAGTCAAACTCATCACGCCGTCCTCGATCTTCGGTCAGCGGAAGATGTCATCGTCATCCTCAGTGGCAACGGGCGTTGTCACGGGCGCTGCTGCACTAGCCAAGTAGGGTGCCATTTTTTCGACTACGTCGCGGACACATGGCTCGTAAAGCATCTTACCATGTTCTGCGCGGATAAAGTGAACATCAATGCCTTCAGCTGCGCACGCGTGCCATCCAACAGTCAAATCTTTCAGCTTATCATCAATTGGATCTTCGACTCGAATAAGCACAAATCGCTTCGGATACGGCTTGGGACTGTAAGAGCGTATTGACTCGAACGTTTGCATCGATTTCGGTGGCGGACGGTTTGCCTTTTGAAAAACCAGTCGTATCGCCTGCCAACCAATCAATTTTGAGTGTTTAACCACGAATTCAGCGGCGCGGCTGACGACTTCATCGAGTCTACCTTGGCGTAAAAAGCGACCGTATTTTCGTAAGCGATCAACAAATCGTATTGCTCGGTACTTCGCTACTTCTGTCAGAGACAGGTTTTGAATGAACTCTGGATGCCAAGTGTCAAAAAGGCAGAGGAACGAAACGTTCTCGCCTTGGTTAATGAGGGTCCTCGCCATTTCATATGCGACAAAACCACCATTGGAATATCCGCACAACTGATAAGGGCCGTGTGGTCTAAATTCGCGGAGATCTTTTAAATAACGAACAGCGAGCTGTTCGATAGGCGGAAAATCAGAGTCGCCGAGGCTGGCAAATAGAAATTCAAATACTGGTTGATCGTCGGGTAAAGCCTCCATCATGTCACGAGCGCCTGGTTCACCCGGCAAGATACAAAATAAAGGAGGCCGAGACCCCGAAATGCGACGTGCCGTAAGATGCGGACGTCCATCAGAATCATGATGTGTTGCGCTATCTTCTGCACTCACGAAATTGTTTTTCACTGGCAATTTCAACTGTAGCTCCGCGGTGCAGGGTTTTTTGAGATACCATCGAGGTTCAAATCGAATATGATAGAAAAACCTCTTTTGTTGATGTTTTCAGCCGTCCTGCAGTACTGCCAACATTGAAGCGTCCTAGCTTTTAAGAGTCATAGATATTGAACGTCGTTTAAAATATTGTATCATTGCGAAGAAAGGGAGAGGTGGCTGAGTGGCCTAAGGCACCGCATTTCAATGCGGTACGCGGGTGACCGTGTCGGGGGTTCGAATCCTTCCCTCTCCGCCAACAAATAACGATTAAATGGCTATAATGCGTTGAAATAACTGTTTAATCGAAAGAAGAGTTGACCGCAACCCCTAGATCAGCTTTCAGACTGAGCATGATAGTTCAGCGTCCCATAGGGTGCTGTGGAATCTCAGACGCATAAGCTGGATTGGAGTTCGTCTATGCACTAATCTCTTCACGGTGTTCATTTATCTATTAGGTCAGCTCAGCCGATAGGCCTTTCCGCCGCCCTCCGCATGCCAAAATCGCAAATGGATTAAGCTGTAAACCTGCTGACCATTCCTCAAGGCGTCGATCGTCAAATTCGGTTACTTCTATGAGAACAACGCTGGCTCTTGCTTTGGTAAGTATTGCAGGGTTCGGGGTAATGCTGGGTGCAGCAATCTACGCGAGCGACGGACCTTTGAATAGGTGGCTTGGCTTCTATGTCTGGAAATTTATTGCAGGCAAGGCTCATGGCGGCCAATATGTCAACGCTAACGGCGCTTCCATTTATTATGAGACCTATGGCGCCGGGCCGCCGGTGCTGGTGCTGCATGGCGGCCTGGGCTCCATCGAGGGTATGAGCTACCAGATCAGGGCGTTGGCTAAGTCTCATTTTGTTGTCGCAGCGGATAGTCGTGGTCATGGAAGATCAACCGACTCAAATGCACCACTGAGCTATTCGCTTATGTCAGACGATATGTCGAAGCTCCTTGATCACCTGCAAATCGGCCGGGTGGATGTAGTCGGTTGGAGCGATGGTGGCATAGTTGGGCTGGACCTTTCTATGCGTTATCCAAACCGCATCAGGAAGGTTGTAGCAATCAGTGCCAATTATGACGTGGACGGACTCCGCGAAAGCCCCATTTTAGGTTCAGAAGTACCGCGCGCGCCCCTTCGCTATAAACTTTTCGCGCGTGACCCAGATCATTGGCCGACGCTATACCGTAAGGTCACTATAATGTGGCAGACCCAACCGCACTACACACTGAATGATCTCGGCCAAATCAAAGCTCCGACTCTCATTATAGCCGGTGAATTCGATATAGTTAAACCCGAGCACTCCGCTCAACTCGCAAATGCTATTTCAGGCAGCCAGGAAGTAATCGTCGAAGGCGCATCGCATGCGGTGCCAATCGAGAAACCCGAGATCGTCAATCGCTATATTTCGAAGTTTCTTGACGACACCGGGGCGGCACCGGGGTGAGGTAGGTTGGGTGTCGTGCCGTAAGACTCGAATGCGGCCCGCGGCGTGCGTCGGCTGCCTTTGGTCCACACATGGTAGCAGAACCGGATATCGCTTGCTGAGCTTAGATTAACCACCTCGACGAAGCAAAGCGAGCATGAAAGTTGCAAGTCAATTTCTGGCTGGTTCTAGTCTGAGACCGGGACGATTGCGCTCTCGGCTTTCTATGGAAATTGTTCTAAGTTTATCCTCTTTTTTGAGCAGAAGGACTAATCCGTGAAATGGGCCGTGCTCGGCATCTGTCTGGCGTTGCTGATGCCACTTTCCGCGTGGCTGCGCGATAATCCGCGTCATCGTTTGAAACTCTGGATGCTCTTGGGTTTTTTGCCCTTTGTGGTCGAACGCTTCCATTTGTACATGGCGATTGATTCCAAGGCAGAATGGGGGGGGTACGTAAAGGGGGCTGAATTCTCCTCATTGGATTTGATTGCTCTGATCCTTTACATCAGCTTGCCCGGCGTGCGCCACCCCCTCCCATTTCGTTTTTCGATGGCGTTCTACTTTCTTGCTGTCGTGCTCTCCGCAATACAGTCGCCGCAACCGATGGAGTCATTGTTCTACGCTTGGCAACTTGGACGTATGTTCCTTGTTTATGCAACTGTCGTCAAAGGCTGCGCCGAACCAAGGGCTACATGGGCACTCATGAAGGGCATGGGTGTGGCCCTCATTATGGAGGGGGGTGTGGTGGTTTGGCAGCGATTTGGATTGAGCTTCATCCAAACACCCGGGACTCTCGTACACCAAAATCTTTTGGGCTTAATGTCCCATCTGGTGATCTTGCCCTTTTTTGCGCTGCTGCTTGCAGGGCGGCGCGGACCGCTCCCCCCTGCGGTTGTGCTGGCGGGCGTAATCATCGACGTATCGACGGCATCGCGCGGTACGGTTGGACTTGCGGCATTCGGATTTTTGGCGGTCTTCCTGCTCTCTGCCGCGGGGGAATGGACATCACGAAAGAGGCGTGCCTTGTTGGTTGGCGCTTTGGCGATTGTGGTAATTGCGCCTGCCGTCCTGACGGCCTTTCAGGCGCGGTTTGATAAGCCGTTTTTATATGAGGATAGTTACGACGAAAGGGAGGCCTACAAGGCAGCGGCGGCATCGATGCTTTCGGACCATCCGATGGGTGTCGGGGCCAATAGTTTTTCCGTGGTTAGGAATATTGGAGGCTATTATGACCGTGGAAATGTCGCGGCCTACGCGTCGAGCCGTGCCGGCAATGTGCATAATATTTACTATTTGATCGCTGCGGAGTCCGGGTACTTGGGATTAATTTCTTTTTTGGTTTTTCTCATCAGCCCGCTGATCGTTGCATTTCGTTGCGGGTGGCGCAATCTACGAGACGATAGGGGGAGCTTGCTGCTCGGCTTTGGGGTGGCACTACTAACCGTATACTTCCATTGTTGGGTTGAATGGATTTTAGCGACTTTCTCACCGGAATATCTGTTGGCAATGACAATGGGTTTGGTGGCGTCCAACGCTCGCGCGCTGGGCTATTGGAGGCCGGTAAATCGTTTAGCCGTTGGCCAAACTCCGAGCCTAGTGACATTGCCCCCAAGGTTCATCCAGCGCTGAGCTCGCTCCTAGCGTTTGTTGAAGCGCTCCCCAAATCTAGGCCAGCCCGAGCTGGAATTTTCCGGGGTAGCGCAGCGTCAGATCCCGGCGCGGATGGAAGTTGAGGGCGAACTCGGACGGTGTCTTCCATCCGAGCTGGGAGTGCGGGCGTGATCCGTTGTAGTCGACCTGCCAACGTTCGAGGACAACGCGAGCCTGGGCCAGCGACATGAACAGCGTCTCGTTCAACAATTCATCTCGAGCCGGCTGCTCTCGATGAAGGCATGCATAGGCTTGCCCGGCGCGATTTAATGCCAGTCGACATGGTGCGGATTCCGGGGATTGCGGCCAGGGATTCCGATTGAACGCGACCATGCAGTCCGATCGAAGGCGGCCACCTGTTCCGACGAAGGCGGCCGGGGGGTGGTTGCCGGCATGAGGAATTGGGTCAGGTTTTCTTGGTTGCGTCAAGAATGGCGCGCTGCGCAGTGATCTTTCGCATGCTGTCTCCCTTGAGTGCGAGGCGGTGAGCGTTGTGAACGAGCCGATCGAGGACGGCGTCGGCGATGGTCGGGTCGGCGTTGCTAATAAGTTCGCTGCCATTGTCGCTGACCACCATCTTCGGCTCTTCGGCTTGCCGCGCTCGATCATCAGTCGGTCCAGTTCCCGCACCACGCGGGCGCCTGAGAGCGAGGTTTCGGCCATCGGCGCCAGACAGTCATCGACGACGGCAAGATGCGGAAGCGGCGGCCGAAACGTCGGCCTTATGCTCCTTCAAAATCCCAATGATCTGCTCTTCCGCTCTTCCGAAACTGCGCTTCATGCCTCGTCCTCGTCGTGGGTCAGAGCAAACTTCAACCTAGATTAAGCCCGAGGGACAAACTCACTTGAAGTGGCGCTTCAACTGGCGGCGGACAACCACCACGCCGGCGGTAACCCCGTGCACCAGAAACATCGACTTGGCGACGCCAAAACTGATTGACGTGATCGTCTGCGTGGATAGCGCCTCTGAATCGTGGGAGCCCTAACGGTGCCTACATCCATCGCACTCACACGTGCCGGTGGAGGATCCACAGCATCACAAGCGGACTCATGCACCGCAGCAAATTCGGGGAATTATTTCAAAAAATAAATTTCGAGCTCTGACCATCAGTCACGCTGCGAACGTTAAGGTTAACTTTAGAGACACATCCAGTTGCGTTCGCAAAATCAAATATTCTCGTCTGCATGGCGGGTTCGTTCAGGTGCTCCGTTTGTACCAACATAACTTTGCTTTTATGACGCTTGGCTAAGTCCATTAGTCGAGCATTGTACTCTCGGATATAACGGCCAATCATCTCACTTTTGGCGCCATCTGGATCCCTTTCAGAATTAACAGGAAGCGAATAGGTCGGATAGGTTGGATCCCACGAATGCGAGGCCCAGATGCCATTCCCAAACGGCGCCCAATGATTCAATGATTGCCGGCCGTACCGCTTGATCCTCATGAACGATTTTGTGCAGCTATTAACGTCGCGATACATTCCGACAACTTTGCTGTCGGGAAAGTGTTCAAAACCTGCGTCAAGAACATTGAGCCACCAGTGGGATACGTCAGCAACCAGAGCAAAATATTCAGCTAAGAACTTGAACCGCCTCATGTGGAACTTCACCTGCTCCTCCTCTGGTTTCCAGAAGATCAAAGGTGGATTCTCATGAGTGCAGCAGCTGTTTTCAACGGTCCCAAGCAACGCAGTTAAGCTTGTGGAGCCGGATCGACCGCTACCAATCCCAAATAGAACCTGACCGGGAACTTTTCGTTTTTTTTTGGCCTTAAGCAAATGCTCCAGATTGTGGAAATATTCGGCTGTGATCCTTTCAGTCGGAAACCCGACTTCAATGATTTTGAGCATGAGTTGGCTCCGGCCGATTGTTCCCAGCGGCTGTTCTTTTTCATGAGTCTCAAACAACTGTTCGGCAAGAGCCGCGCGTACACTACAATCATAGGAATCATAGGAGATCCCGTTCGATCGGTTTTCCCGTGAGTGACTACCGAGAATACGACCCCGAAGCGCGCGCAGTGGTCCAAGTACATATTTTCCTAGAGTCACAACTAGATCCTTCCTCTCCACCCTACCGTCTGCACGCGACGTTGCAAAGTCCGGCTACAGGATGCCGGAGTTCTCACAGAACTCTGAGCACCGTTCGCGTGTAAAGCACCAATGCATAAACTTCCAGCACGCCCCGATCCTCGCGATATTTGGCTTGCATTCTGTGATGCCCCGCGCGCTGACACTGGAGCTGAGACGCATCCGGGTCGGGCGAGTGCATAAGCGATGGGCTGCCGATGCGATACCGCAGCGCAATTCTGTCCATGAAGTACGCACCGAATTCCCTCATCCCGCGAACGTGAAAATCTAGCTCCTCCATTAGGAGAATCTCTGGATCAAATCCACCGAGCAAATCAACACACTCGCGCCGCAAAACCGAAGCGCTGCAGAGGGCGCAACAAGTGGCTAGCCGACCGATGGGGCATGAAGGCCCAACTCGTATCCGAAGAAACGCGACATGGATGCTTGTCGGCCCTGATAGGGGAACCAAGCGGGAAGAGCTGCCGCGGTAGGGCTATTGATTGTGAATCCGGCATCGGAGAATTGCGTTCGTGAGCGCGACCCACTTGTCCCGCGCCCGCCACGCCAGTACCTTGCTCAACGCAGCTCTAAACTGCAGCCAATAAGGAGCTGTCGGCTTGCCCGGGTTTCTTGGAGAGGTGAGGTCAAACATACAGGAGGGTACACACGGCCTCCCTCCTTTGCAATTTTAAAGCACTGGCCAATTGGACGATCGGGTTTTAACTTTAATGTCACTTTGGATCGAGCGTCATTCTAATGCAATGTTAGGCTTGGTTGGTCCTTCTTTCGCGGGAAGCCGCGAAAGCCGTGCTCATGTAATTTGGCCACTCACGCCCTAAGAGAAAGCAATGAGGAATTCGAGGATCCTTGCTCTGGCAAGTACTTTGGAGATTGTAGCATTACTGAGTGCAGCAATCTATGCCATCGATAGACTGGTGCACAGATGGCTTGAATACTATGTCTGGACGTTTCCATCTATTATGAAACATATGGCGCCGGACCGCCAGTGCTGGTGCTACATGGTGGCCTCGGCACCGTCGAAGGTATGAGTTACCAGATCAGGGCGTTGGCGGCGTCTCATTTTGTTGTCGCAGCGGATAGTCGTGGTCATGGGCGATCAACCGACTCAAACGCGCCGCTGAGTTACTCGCTCATGTCAGACGATATGTTGAAGCTTCTTGACCACTTGCAAATCGACCGGGTGGACGTCGTCGGTTGGAGCGACGGTGGGATTATCGGGCTTGACCTTGCTATGCACCATCCCGAGCGCGTCAGGAGGCTTGTCGCAATCAGCGCCAATTATAACGTAGATGGTTTCCTCGAGAGCCCCACTTTAGGCCCGAAAATACCGCGCGCACCCCTTCGCTATAGACTTCTGGCACCAGACCCGGCTCATTGGCCTGAGCTTTACCGTAAGGTCGTTGCGATGTGGCAGACGCAACCGCACTACACGCCGAATGATCTCGGTCACATCAAAGCTCCAACTCTCGTCATGGCGGGTGAATTCGCTATAATCAAGCGCGAGCACACCGATCAACTTGCCAAAGCTATTGCTGATAGTCAGGAAGTCATCATCCAAGATGGACCGCACACGGTCCCAAACGAGAAATTTGAAATCGTCAATTCCTATATTTTGAAGTTTCTTGATGGTTGGAAACCAAGCTGATGGACAGTCAAAAAACAATCGCCAGCCAGAATATACGGAGGCGCCTTCCAAAGCACCTCCAGCAACTCCAATCTGAATCCATCGAAATTATGAGGGAGGTGGCAGCCGGATTTCGCAAGCCAGTGATGCTCTATTCCATTGGAAAGGATTCCGGTGTGATGCTGCACTTGGCGTTCAAGGCATTCTACCCTGCGAAATTGCCATTTCCAGTGCTCCATGTGGATACGACATGGAAGTTTCGCGAGATGATTGCGTTTCGAGACGAGATTGCGAAACGCTTTGAGCTCGATCTAATTGTCTACGTCAATAAAGACGGGTTGGCGCGCGGCATCAATCCTATCACCTCCGGCTCTTCGCTCCACACTAGTGTGATGAAAACAGAGGCTCTCAGACAGGCTCTTGAGCTCTATGGATTCGATGCGGCCCTGGGAGGAGCGCGCCGAGATGAAGAGCAGAGCCGTGCGAAGGAGCGGATATTTTCATTTCGACCTAGAGGACATGTTTGGGATCCGCGGAATCAGCGTCCTGAGCTATGGAACCTGTACAACACCCGGATTTCTTTGGGTGAGACCATGCGAGTGTTCCCGCTATCAAATTGGACTGAGTTGGACGTATGGGAATACATCACTCTGGAAGAAATTCCCGTCGTTCCGCTTTATTTTACGGAGGAACGGCCCGTGGTCTCGCGAAGTGGGACATGGATCATGGTAGATGACGAACGTTTGCCACTCGCACCCAGCGAAACTCCACAAATCCGTCGCGTCCGCTTTCGAACGCTCGGGTGCTATCCGCTGACAGGAGCTATCGATTCAGATGCTAGCAATCCGGATGAAATATTAGCTGAACTTCGTAACACACACATGTCTGAGCGACAGGGCCGCCTGATCGACAATGATCAGGCTGCCTCAATGGAGAGGAAGAAGCGCGAGGGTTATTTTTGATGGATGACGACAGCGCGATAGAGTTAGACAGCGATCTTCTGCATTTCATCACATGCGGTTCGGTGGATGACGGCAAGTCCACACTGATCGGCCGTTTGCTGTACGACTCGCGCCTGATCTGCGAGGATCAGCTATCTAGACTAATCCAGGACTCGAACAGGGCTGGCAATGCAGATAGTGAAATCGATTTTGCCTTGTTGGTAGACGGACTTGAGGCAGAACGCGAGCAACGCATTACTATCGATGTCGCCTACCGGTATTTCAAGACTGCTCGACGTTCATTCATCGTCGCCGATACGCCAGGACACGAGCAGTATACGCGCAACATGGCGACCGGTGCCTCCAAGGCGACTGTCGCGGTGCTGTTAGTTGACGCTCGAAAGGGTTTGCTAGTGCAGACCCGCCGGCATTCCCTTATCTGCTCGTTATTCGGTCTGCGTCACATCATCCTTGCGATCAACAAGATGGATCTCCTATCCTACCGCGAGGAAACGTATGCCCGGATCACGGCTGAATACCGGCAGTTCGCAGTACCCCTGGGGTTCAAATCGATTGTCGCGATACCCGTCTCGGCTCTTCGCGGCGACAACGTTACTGAACGCTCGGCCCGCATGCCTTGGTATTCCGGCGCTACGCTGTTGGCCTATCTTGAATCGGTCGACGTTGCTAGCGAGCTAGCCAAACAGCCATTTCGCTTCCCTGTGCAGTCGGTAAATCGACCGCACATGGACTTTCGCGGACACGCGGGGACTATCGCATCCGGCACAATCCGTTCTGGCGACCTCATCCTTGGACCCTCAGGACATACTGCAAAAATAAAGGAAATCATAACTTACGAGGGAGCCCTCCCGTTTGCGATGTGCGGCCAGGCGGTTACGCTAACGATCGACCGGGATCTCGACATCGGTCGCGGAGATCTCCTGGCCTCGCCAGATGCGCCACCTGAGGTTTCCGATCAATTTGCAGCAGATCTCATTTGGATGAGTGAGAAGGCGCTTTTTCCCCGACGATCCTATCTCGCACGAATCGGTACAAAAACGATTTCAGCTACTGTGACCGCGATCAAATACAGGATTGACGTGGATACCGGAGCGAAAGCAACGGCTCAGTCACTTGGACTAAACGACATCGGCCTGTGCCATATCGCGACAAGCAGCCCGGTCGCTTTCGACTTATACCAAAAAAATCGGGCTACCGGCTGCTTCATTTTGATCGATCGCATCAGCAATGCCACTGTGGGTGCCGGCATGATCTCGGCCAATCTTCGCGCCGGCACGAAAGTTCAGTGGCAAGAATCGTTTATCGGAAAATCTCAACGTGCCGAACAGAAGCATCAAAGACAGACTATCCTCTGGTTCACCGGATTTTCCGGGGCAGGCAAGTCCACGATCGCAAACTTGGTTGAGCAGAAACTCTACAAGGCAGGATACCACACGATTTTGCTGGATGGCGACAACGTTCGCCAAGGCCTCAATCGCGATCTTGGCTTCACCGAAGCTGACCGGATCGAAAACATCCGCCGCGTAGGGGAGGTGGCAAAACTGATGATCGAGGCTGGCTTGGTCGTCATCTGCTCATTCATCTCGCCGTATACTGCAGAGCGCGAGATGGTTAGGAACCTGGTGGAGGAAGGCGAATTTATTGAAATTTTCGTTGATACCCCACTCGCCGAATGTATGAGACGGGATCCAAAGGGCCTGTATGCGAGCGCAAAGGCTGGGAAGCTCGCGAACTTGACGGGTGTTGATGCACCGTACGAAGCCCCCTTACGGCCCGAGATTCGGGTTCAAACCATGGAACAAAGTGCCGAAGAGCTTGCAGCTTCTGTTTTGGACTACCTGGCCACGCGCACGATGATCGACCATATTGCAAACTGAGACGCCGCTAATCGGGCGTCACGGTGCGCCGGATCCGCGATGTGCGCTTTGGGGAATTGCAAGCTCCCGCAGAAATCGGCAACTGAGGCTTTGTACAGCGGACAACACCAAATGGCGGCCCACGCAGCGAACGACGATCGACCTACACAACCGATGGTCTCCGGCAAAGAACTGATAGGTTAAGGAAATGTCGCAACAAAAACCGCTTAGGTTCTGCTATCTGGGGGGTCTCGGAGATGCGCTCGACGTTTATAATGCTTGGATGACAGGCGCGACGCTCGAATATTTCGGCACGAACTATCTAAAACAGTTCTATCAGGTCTGTAAGGATTTTAACGCCGAAGGTTTTGTGATCCTGGCGTCCCCGGGAGAGTATGGTTGTCATCATGTGCCCGGATTTACGCTCGAGCATCGGCCGCCGCCCTCGTACGCGCGGCTCAGCGGAATTCGTTACCACCTTGCATTCAATGTTTGGATGTTCAAGATCGTGCTGCGTATGCTGCGCTTTAGACCGGACGTTTTCATAGTAACAGCCGGAATTGCTTATTGCCTTCCACTTTCAATTTTGAAACTATTTGGGGTCCGGATTATACCGGCAATACACGACTCGCTCTGGAGAAGATTTTCGAAGCTGAAGTTGTCCTCGCGAATTATCAGGCGTTCGCAGGCCTGGTTCTTCCGGTGTTGTGCCAGCGAATTCCTGGTTGCGGCGGACAGCACTGCGGCACAGGTGCGAAGTCTGATCCCAAAGAAAAACATCCGGATCGAGATATTTCTCCCGAATTACCCGAAAGAACAGTTTTCATCTATTCGTGGCCCGAATTTCGATTTGCGTCCGTTTAAAGTATTATTCATGGGAAGGATAGAGATAAATAAGGGAGTGTATGACGTCCTTGAGGTCGCCGGAAACCTTGAGCCGGGTAAGTTTCATTTTGATATCTGCGGCGTTGGGTCAGAGTCGAATTCTTTACAACGTGCTATCGATGCGCGCGGCTTGGCGGAGGCTGTCACCTATCACGGATTTCTCGATCGGAAAGATCTTTGCAAATTATGGGACGATGCTCACATAGTAATTGTCCCAACGACGACAGATTTTGAGGAAGGGTTTAACATGGTTTGTTCGGAGGCGATATTAGCTGGACGCCCAGTTGTTACCTCCGATGTCTGTCCGGCTCTGGCGTATATTAGGAATGCGGCAATAGAGGTGCGACCGAATGACGTCAACGGATACCGTAAAGCGGTTATTGCTTTGGCGAGCGACAGGGCACTTTATCATGAAAAACAGGCCGCGTGCAGGCCGTTGCAGGCTCAATTTTATGAAGAGAAGAATAGCTATGGGGCAAAGTTGACAACGATCTTGGAAGGACTTTCTTTGGGAAAACGATAGAAAACCAGACCCTTGGCTTGAATTCTGGACTCCCGTTATGAGTCAGACTCTGAGCGTTCAGCCCCACGCGCCTCCCGGCCAAACGTTAAACCCGTTGTCGATCGTTAGCGACAACGGCATGGAACTGACCGGCATGGCGATGCAGCCGACCTACGCAAATGAGGCGCCGCGCCGCGGTTGTAGGGGTCCTCGCCACGGCAAAGACGGCGGACTCCAGCCGTAGTGTGTACCACCTTCACCTTGGTACGCATCCGACGAGCACCGTCTTGTCTGACGGATGGTATTTCGCGAAGCGTGTGACCTTAAGTCTAGCTTTAAGGTCATCAGGCGATGCGGGTCGAGGTTTTGGGCGGGTTGGAGCGGCGGCGGCGCTGGTCGCAGGATGACAAGGCGGATCGTCGAGGAGACGTTGGCGCCCGGGGCGAAGGTGACGGAGATTGCGCGCCGCAATGGAAGCGCTGGCGCGGGTCTTCGAGGTACTTGAACGCCGATGATTGCCATACCGGGCAATGTGCGGGTGTGGCTCGCGACCGGTCATACCGATATGCGCCGCGGATTCCCGAGCCTGGCGCGTCTGGTTCAGGAGAGCTTGAAGCTCGCCGCCTTCGCCGCCCGCAGGACATCCCTCAGCCAGACAACGTCAACGCCGGGTTCGGCACGTACCGACGCTCCTCCGATCTCGATCACGATCGATCCACGGTTGGCAATTCCACCCGCCGCGCCAGGTTCGCCCCTGGCGGTAACCACCGGCACAAACATCGGTGTCGCCGCATCAACCGGCAGGGCCAGCCGGCCACTGCGCGCTGCCTTGCGCCATGCAAACAGATGTTGTGGTGCGATCTCGTGCCGACGGGCAACTTCCGGAACCACCGCCCCAGGTGCATAGGATTCGGCAACCACCCGACCCTTAGCTTCAACGCTCCATC